>Ga0247727_10001499_pt1 | contig 55426 bp, 47 predicted proteins | sample WisWelCaveWW1625_FD_202498 | JGI IMG/M metagenome (GOLD analysis project Ga0247727, IMG submission 202498) | Biofilm microbial communities from Wishing Well Cave, Virginia, United States - WW16-25 | ecosystem: Environmental > Aquatic > Deep subsurface > Groundwater > Cave microbial mat | place... | reverse complement strand
AACCGACCTGACGGCTCAGGGTGTAGGTTCGGGCGGCGTTACGTTCAGAATTCGACCGGGCATATATGGGACGGACCTCGGCATTGAGGTTGACAGCACGTTGTTCATCGGTGAGATTACGGGCGCGGGCTCGAGCAATCCAATTCGGTTTGTTGGAGAGCCGACGGTCATCATCGAACGATCGGGCACATCCGTTACGAGCGACGTGATCCTATACCTGTTCGGCACAGATTATGTGGAATGGGACAGCGTCACGTTCCGCCAGCGGGCGGGCGACACGTCAGTTGAGCTCGGAATCGTGATACAGAATTCCTCCGCAACAAACGGAGCGACGCACAATACTTTCAAGAATTTCACAATCATACTGAACACTGCAACCAACGCCAATTTTGGCGGCGGCATCCCGGTTTTCCTGTCAGAGGCATTTATTCCGACAGCCACCTCCGGATCAAGTAGTTACAATCGGTTTTATAATTTTACCATTTCTGGTGGGGGTCACGGTTTTCAGATCGTTGGCGGTTCCGGCTCTTTCCCGCATGTGGGTACCGAGGTTGGAACCATCGGCGGCGGCACGAGCACCTTGTCGTATGGACATAATACCGTCTTTAACGCGGGAATCGGTTTCGGCAACCAGAGCGGCATCAGCATTTTCAACGTCGATATCATCAGCGGAACACAAGCGCTCGCGGTCAGTCTCTACGGGATAGCTGCGCCCTTTGCCGGGCAGGATATCAGCACTGCCAACATCTATAACAACCGCGTCAGCGGGCTTGTTCAATCTGCGGCGAGCGGCAGTACGCGTCTCATCCAAACCGCAAACGGGGGGACTTACAACATTTATAACAACCGGTGCTTCAACTCCCAGAGTGCCAATACAGGCACATCGTATATCGCAGGTATCGCCCATGAGGGCCCTGGAGTAACGAACATCTATAATAATTTCATATCTGACCTCAGGAATCCAACCGGAACCTCAACGGGGGGTGGGGGGGCCAACATCCACGGCATTCGGGCAAGCGGCACGGGAGCACTCTTGAACGTCTATTATAATACTGTGTATCTCGATGCAGCAAATAGCTCAGCTTCCCGAAACAGCGCCGCCCTCTCGACTCTCGCCGGTCCGGCAAACATCGATTTCCGGAACAACATTCTCATTAACAAGAGCGCATCAGGTTCCGGGACGACAGGGCGCCAGGCGGCGGTCTATCGCACGACAGTTTCTGTGGTAAACTGGGACCCTCGCTCGAACAACAACCTTGTGTATGCCGGGACCGGATTGTTCGCGGGTAAGCGGGCACTCTACCATGACGGAACGAACACGGACTCTACGCTTGCACAATACAAAGCCCGGCTTGCACCTCGCGAGACCGAGGCGGTGTCAGAGGATCCGCCTTTCATTAATGTTGCTGCGACACCCTACGACTTGCATCTAAACACTGCAGTGGGAACCAGGGTTGAGTCTGGCGGTCAAAACATTTCGGGCATTACAACAGATTTCGACGGCGATGCCCGTATTGTCGCAGCGCTGAATCCGACAATCAATCCGAATGTGGCGCCCGACATTGGTGCGGATGAGTTCAGCGGAACCCCGGTCGACGCTGTGGCTCCACTCATTACCTACACTCCACTTTCGAATACGGCATCAACGGGGAATCGTTCACTCTCCGCAACAGTCAAAGACCTCGTCTCGGGGATCGACGTAACCCCGGGCATACGACCGCGTCTGTATTACCGCAAAAACGGCGGATTGGGCGGGAGCTGGGCTTCCGCGCAGCAGGATAGCTCTGCCGGAATCGGGACTTCCTATACATTTACGATCGATGCAACCCTGCTCGGAGGGCTCGTATCGGGTGACACGGTTTATTACTACGCTGGCGCAGCGGACAGTTCAGGAAACGTCGCCACAAACCCGCTTGGCGGCAGTGGTCTGACTCCTCCCGGCAGTACGGCGCCAACGACGCCCAACTTCTATCGCGTGCTGGCTGCGATCTCAGGAGTAAAAACGATCGGGGCAAGTGGTGCAGACTACACGAACCTCACAAACGCATTCAACGCCATTAACGGTGCTGTGGTTACAGGAGCCGTAACCTTATTGCTCAATGCAGATTATTCCAGCGTGGGGGAAACCTTCCCCATCACTCTTAATCAAGTTAACTACGAGGGTGGAACGCCTTTCTCAATCACTCTCAGCCCGAATGCGACCGTTGTGACATCCATTTCAGGTGTATCAGCGACATCCATCATAAAACTCAACGGCGCTGATAATGTCACCATTGACGGTTCGAACAGCGGCGGATTCGACCGAAGTCTCTCGGTTACGAATACCGGCACGGGCGCGAGTTCGGCAGTAGTTTGGATCGGTAGTTTAGGAGCTGGCTTGGGGGCGAATCACAATACGATCAAGAATACGAACCTCATGGCCGGCGTAGACCAAACTACTCTCACCACAACGACGTTCGGTGTGTTTGTCGGAAATGCGGCCACAATAAGCACTGGAACTGCCGGTGCGGGCGCAGACAATGATTCCAATACCATTTCGTTTAATGACATCCAGAAAGTACGGTATGGTGTTTTCCTGAATGGAAGCAGCCTTGTCAATCTGGATCAGATGAACGGAATCCGAGGCAACGTTATAGGTCCCGCCGCCGCAGGAGCGAATGTGATCGGTAAGGTCGGGATCGAGGCGCTCTTCCAGAACAATCTGGAGATTTCAGGAAACGAGATACGATTCGTGCAGGGTTCAGGCGGCACGGACCGTATGGGTATTGCCATTGGCTCGGAGTCGATCACCGAGACCGACGGCGCTGTTGGATCGCGGGTTACCAACGCTGCAATATTTAATAACAAGATCCACGATCTCAATGAAGTTGGAACCTTCACGGGTGTTGGCATCAGCTTGAAGAGCGACAACAATGTGGTCACGAATAACAGAGTTTTCAACAATATGATCTGGAACGTTCTTGCCAACGGCACGGCAGGTGATTTCAATGCCGGCATTTCGGTGCATAATGGAAGGGGAGACGTGGTCGCATTTAACTCCATTTATCTCGTGGGGGATCGTGACCCCGGTGCAGCGGCCAGTGCTTCGGTTCCAGGATATGGAATCCGTGTGGCCGCTATCGGGGGTTTGGGAACCGGTGTATACTCACCGACCGTACGGGACAACATTTCATTCATCGATCTCACATCCAACACTGCCACCCTGTTTAACTACGCCATAGGTGTGCCAACGGCGTACGTGTTCGGAAGCGGCAGCTCAGATTACAACGACCTGTTTGTCACGGGGACAAATCCGCAATCTCTCGTCGGACGATTTGGCGCCACGAATGCGGCGACGCTGGGTGACTGGCGAACAGCGTCCGGACAAGATGCAAGCAGCGTCTCCGGAAATCCACAATTTACGAGCGGAACGGTTCTCTTGATTAACACTTCTGCCACACCGCCGTCTGCGGTGGCGAATGCCGGCGTGACGGTTGGAGCAATTACGCTTGACATCCAGGGTGAGGTGAGGTCGGGTACACCCGATATCGGAGCCGATGAGTTCACGCTGTCAGCTCCTGCGGCATTCAGCCTTGTAAGTCCAGCTGATGCGGCTATAAATCAAACTCTTTCAGGCACGCTCATTTGGACCGCGACATCGGGTGCTGCAGCGATAGACGTGTATTACGATTCCTTCACTCCTCCGACAACCCTGCGGGCGACCGTCGGAAGCAGTGACACGAGTGCACCGTATGGCGTGGCGATACCAGGAACGTATTTCTGGAACGTCGTGGCAAGGAATATCGAGGCGTCCACATCATCATCCAATGGTCCCTTCAGCTTCACGACAGTGTTTCCGCCCAATGCGCCGAGCAATCTCACGGCTGTGCCGGGCGCAGTCTCGCTGGAGGCTAATCAGGCTGAGGTTATCAATTCGCCCGAGGCGGAGAGGTTGCAGAAGTTGCTTGCCTCAGGAACTTTGACCAGCAAAAAGGAAGTGTATGAAGTGGAAGCTCGGTTAAGTAAACTAACCTTGACGCTTGGCGGACCGACGTCGATTCAGGTTTCTTTCACCGACAATGCTCCGTCCGGACTGAACAGCGAAGACAGCTTCTATGTATACGCCCGGCTTGACTCTCCTCCGGATATAGGAACACCATTTACGTATCGAATCGCCGTTCTGGATTCAAGTCCGGGTTCAGGGGCGACAGTGAACCATCTCCATAATCTCCTTGATTACAACCAACATTGGTACTACAAAGCAACGGCAAAGAATGCACAGGGTGAGAGCGCACCAGCGAGTGGCGATACGACTACACTTGTCCATTCGCCGGGCGCGCCCACGTTTACCGATGTGCTGTGGAACCGAATGAAGATCCTCCTGGATATCGATGGAAATCCGGGAACGGCGGAACAATATGCTATTCGGGACTCGGCGTCGGGGCTGTATGTGGCGGCCGATGGCACGATCAGCTCTGTGGTAGAGGTATGGCAAACCTATGCGCAGTGGGGCGGCGCGGGCGGCAAGCAGTTAGTCGGTCTTGCCCGCGGCACGCTGTATACTTTCAATGTGAAAGCACGCAATGGTGCAAGCGTTGAGACTGTGTTTGGACCTTCGGGCAGCCAGCAAACCACGTATGATCAACCCCTGACGACCCTCGACGAAGATTTCACCTCGGCCACGTTTCCTCCGCCGGGCTGGACGTTGCAAGACGAGCCGACGACGGTGCGCTGGCTGAGGTTCACAACCCCGGTGCAGCCAAGCGGTATCGTGGGACCGGCAGCTCAGTACAACTTCTATGATGCGCTTGCAGGTGAAATCGACACTCTCGTTACACCTACGCTGAATTTGAGCAGCGCTGTGTTTGCTACGCTGAACTGGTATCACGCGTACCGAACGTTTACGACCGAGAACGACTCCGTGTTCATTTTGATTTCCTCGGATGGCGGTGCGACGTGGACCACACTCGTGGCAGACGGCAATCCGAATATGGCAACACTGCCGCCCAGCACCACACGCTATGTTCCATCCGCTGCCTCGGACTGGAGGTTAAATACTCTTGATATCCCAGGCATTTACTTCACCAACAACGTGAAGATAGCGTGGCGCGCCAAAAGTGCGTTTGGAAACCAGTACTGGATCGACGATGTCCTGCTCACATCGAAGGTGGGACCAGATACGGTCATCGTCCGCAGCTATGCCGATGCCGATAGTAACTTTGCTACGACCGGGGACCGGATGTTGAAGCAGTGGTACTTAGCTGTGTACAGAGACTCCGTCAGCCCGAGCACGCTTGTTGCCGACGGTAATACCGATGTGCTGAGTTTAGGCACATTGCTCGATGGAACCTACATCGCATGCGAGGCTGATAGCGCAGGCTGGGGGCACATCGGTCGCATTGCGAACGGTACGCCCATTGCGGGGACCGCCCGATACGATACGATCGTAGTTTCCGGCGGCGGTGCCACATGGATTACGGATTTCATCAATTCCGGCGGACCATCACCCACGATCAGTGGAGTTGCACGCTCCACGCGCGTACCTCTGGCTGGCGATTCCGTCATTGTCTCGGCTACCGTTGCTCATCCCGTGGCGGTGAATGCGGTCTGGTTGCTTTATTCCATCAATGGCGTTCCTGCTTCCCCCGTGGCAATGACACGTATCAGCGGAAATGAGCAGAGCGGTGGATATGAAGGGGAAATCCCGGGCGCCGACAACATGGATGGCAACCGGATCGAATACCAGATACGGGCCTTCAGCACTTATGGCGCATCAGCTACGACCGCTGTGGGCGCGACCAACAGCTACTTCGCCGGTACAAGTCCGCTCTCCCTCAGCGGTGTTAAGGCGGTGGGACCGAACCGTCAGATTCTGTATGACAATTACTACGCCCGGGTGACCGGAACCATCAACGGTCCGAATTTCCAAACCACGAATCTTGGATACTTCTTCCAGGATGCTGTTGGAGGAATTAACTTGTTTGCGAGTGGTATCCTGATCCCTCCGCTCAGTCTTGGAGACTCCATCGTTGTAATCGGCAGATTGGATCAGTTCCGCGGTCTTACGGAAATCACCCCCGATGACCAGACATTGGATATTTCCACGGTTGCAACGGGGCGTCCGCTTGCAGTGACGGTGCTGACGCTCCCGCAATTCAATGCGGATCCGGAGTCGTATGAGTCGATGTTGATCCGCCTTGACAGCCTCTCACGTCGTTATGTAACGCCACCGTGGCCGGGCGCCGGAACATCGGCCAATATCGTGATGCAGACGTCACCATCCGATACGATAACCATGCGAATCGATAGCGACACGGAAATCGATGGATCGCCGGAGCCCACCTATCCCATCCGGGTCACCGGTGTAGCAGGTCAGTTTACAACCTCAGCGGCGGTGTATGACAATGGATATCAGATTCAGCCGCGATACCTGTTGGATATCGAGACCATAGTCGGCGTGAACGACGGTCAGCAGGGGGTTCCGACGGTGTTCGCTCTGGATCAGAACTACCCGAACCCATTCAACCCCTCAACGCAGATCAAGTATGCGCTTCCGAAGCCATCGTCTGTGACGTTGATAGTGTACAATGTCCTGGGCCAGGAGGTTGCTACGTTGATCAATGGTGAGCAAGGGGCAGGGTTTCATTTCGTGGTGTGGGATGGACGGAACAGACTGGGCAACGCTGTGGGCAGCGGTCTGTACTTCTACCGCATCGAAGCCAGGCCGGATGAGAATGGAACGCCGTTCGTAGAGGTGAAGAAGATGTTATTACTCAAATAACGATGCATGAACAGAGTAATAATCCCGCCGTTGTTTGGCGGGGATGATGATCAAGTGAGACGGCGCGGAGGTTGGTAGAATGAGCATGGTAGTTTCGTAGAAGGAAGAAGGCGGCTCCGATGTTCGGGGCCGCCTTCTGTATTTTCAGGTGAGACCGTGAGTGTTCTCGTCAAGGGAGACTATACAAACAAATCCGCAGCGCATTCTCGTTGTTGACGATGAGGAATCGTTTGCCGATGTGGTTGCCGGAGCGCTAACCTCAGGCTCTGGTTTCCAGGCGATTGCCTGTTATTCGGGGCGCGCAGCGATCCATCTCCTAAAAACGGAAAAGGGTGTGTACAAACGATACCTTTTTCGCAAGGAAAAGGAACGGCTCGCGCAGCAGAGCGGGGAATTCGAGATACGTGCTGCCGCCGTCGAGACGTTTCATGCGGCCGCTGCTTCCATCGCCCATCAGATGAAGAACGCTCTGACGTTTCTCGAACTACGGATCCTGAATCAAGAATATGCTCTGAAACAGTTTGTTCCGCTGGAAAGCACGCCGCATATCGAGAAGGCATTCGCCGACCTACGTACGGAATTCAAGGTTATCACTACCGGTTTCACAGCCCTCGCGGACTTCCTCGGGATCATCGCCCGCGAACCGCTTGCAATGTCGGAGGTGTCTAAACTTCAGGAAGATGTTCAGAAGAAGCTGGCGGATCTCATACGGCTCAGTTCTACGGTAGCATGGAACGAACAAAACACAAGCTAAGTGGGCGAGTGCCTGTCCTATGCAGGAGTCGATATCCCGCCCGGGGGACTACGTCAGTGCCGTAGGAGCAGCCTGTTTGGCCGGGAAGCTTTGGCTTCGCTTGTCCTATCCCTCCCCAGGAATCAGATTTACCCGTTCCATGCAGGAGTTGCCGGAATCTGCATGAGGGGAGGCTTTTCTCGTTAGTCCTGCAATTCCATGGTCGTGAATTATCCTGACCACCCCCTGCTGCGAGTTACTCTTTTCTACAATTTACTCTTTCAAAGCTTCAAGAATAGGGATCGATTCACGCGGTCATGACCGGTATCCCCTTCTGGATCGAGGTATTTGCGGGGTTTTGTTTATGACGCATTAATGGCACACCCCTTGCAACATTGGGAGGCATAATAATCTGTCAGTTCAATAAACTCACCACTCACTAACTGGGAGGTTACAATGAAACACACGATTAGTGTACTTGTCCTTTTGGTCGGTTTCGTTCTTGTCGGTTGCAGCGACCGATCGGCCACGACAGGTCCAGTCTCCAACGATGTTATGGTGCCTGGGCAAGCACTACCGGGTTCTGACGCGATCGATCAGGGCACAATGGGCGTCGACCACTCCGTGATTGTTCCAGGGTTAGGTTCAAAGTATGACCTCAGAGGATCGATCGATTTTGTGCGAGTAGATGATGGGGTCAATTACAATCTCATGACACGGGTAAACGTTGATGGCCAGAATGCGGAATCAGTTGATGAAGAGGCTTTTAAAGTCGCGTCGGCATCAAAACAGATTGCCCCAAAAGCCCCAGGGATTGTTGTCATGACCGAAAGGCATGACCTCAGCGGTGCACTCTCCGGGTATGCACTCCAGCTGGAATATGCCGTTGGAAGTTCAGTAGAGCTGCAAAACGTAGAGATTGTTTCCAGCCTTATGAAGGCTCGGGTAAAGTAAGACCTGAAAACTTCAGGAAAAGTAGAAAAGCCTCAGACTCGCGTTTGAGGCTTTTTCTTTTTCCCAGACGCAATCTCGCTCAGCCCTTCTTCATCACCGTAAGAGCTTCGCAAATGATATTCAGTCCCTCATCGACTTCCTCATTGTGTAGGTTAAGGGGGGGCCTGAACCGCATCGAGCGCTCACCACTGCCGAGGATCACCAGACCTTTCTCGAAACAGAGGCTCCGCAGCTTCTGCCGCTCGTCCTTCGTATTCAGGTCGAGCGAGCAGAAGAGTCCCCGGCCGCGAGCATTGCTGACAAGAGAGGGGAACTCGCTCTGAAGTCCCTGCAGCCGCCGCAGGAGATATTCGCCAACGAGCCGCGCATTTTCCACTAACCTCTCCTCATTGATGATCTCCATATAACGCTGGGAGCGCACCATGTCCACTAAATTTCCACCCCACGTGGAATTCAGCCGGCTCGGAACGCGAAACACATTGTCCGCTACTTCATCAATCCTCGTGCTGCACAAGAATCCGCACACCTGCATCTTTTTGCCAAAAGCAAGCATGTCCGGTTTGACGAAGTGTTCATATGCCCACATCTTCCCCGTCAGGCCGATTCCTGTTTGCACTTCGTCAAAAATCAGCATGATGTCTTGTTCATCGGCGATGCGGCGTAGCTCCACGAAGAATTCCTTCCGAAAGTGATTATCCCCCCCTTCTCCCTGGATCGGCTCGATGATGATGGCGGCAATGTCGTCCCTGTTCTCTTGAATCGCATTTTTGATCTGGTCGAGAGCGACATGTTCCGCATCCTGAACCTTGCGAAGATTCTCCTCGTTCAAAGGAAATGTGATTGCAGGATTGAAAATCCGGGGCCATTTGAATTTCGGATATAAGTCAGTCTTTGCTGGTTCGGTGTTGGTCATGGAAAGTGTGTAGCCTGTGCGACCATGGAACGCTCGCTGGAAGTGGATCACCTGCCTCCCGCGTTCTTCCGTGTAACCCTTCCTGAAATTCTTTCGAATTTTCCAATCGAAGGCAGCCTTAAGTGTGTTTTCAACGCCAAGTGCACCCCCTTCAACAAAAAAAGCATGAGGGAGATACTCAGGAATAGCGATGCGCGAAAACGTTTCGACAAACTCTGCGTATTCAACGGAGTATGCGTCGGAATTCGTCGGCTTATTCACCGCGACAGACGCCAGCTTTTCCATAAACTCCGGCGTCGTCATTTTAGGATGGTTGAGCCCTATCGGACACGATGCAACAAAGGTAAAAAAATCGAGATACCGCTTGCCTGTTCTTGCATCGACAATGTAAGAACCTTGACTGCGCTTCAGATCGAGAACGAGGTCGAGCGCATCGAGTAAGATATGTTTGCCGAGAGCGGCAAACGTGTCTTGTGGAGTAATTCTTGGAGCCATAGCGCACCTCTTTGGAAAAATTGTGGCGAATTCTTCTGATTAGGGGAAAAAACCAGTTCCTTAGAAGAACTCCTGGTGCTCGAAGAGGGTAATGAGATAGGGTCTCCCTTTGGGAAGCAGTGTATCCGTGTTACGACCGTTGGCGATATGGAGAAAGGGAGATTTCATCGAGCTAATATACGAAAAGAATTGGTGTGAGGCAATGCGTTGAAAGCCTCATCCATTAGGATACTCAGTTTCTAACATACTTAAAGTATCAATCTGCGCACTCTGGAACCTACCGCTGTAATCCACGTTGACGAACCCAAGAAAAGATTATGCTTTTGAGTACGCATCAAGAAATTCATCTCGGTCAATACGTGCCTGAGTCAGCGCAGAACGGAGGGTGCTCGAATTGATTGTGCGATGATTCGGTAAAACTAAAGGTGTTGTAGTACCGTCTGTATTTTTGCGCTCGAGGATAATGTGGTTTCCCTCGCGAACAGTGACGAACCCAAGAAGCTTAAACGCTTTGATAACGCTGCCTTTGGGGGCATCAACCGGAAACTTCATACGGAGATTGACGTCTCAGCAATATAGGCGTCAAGTGTAGGACTATCACTTTCGATATGTTCAAAGAATTTTTCTTTTCCGTAGTGCTGTAAGAAAAATTGAATGGCGCTTTCAGTGTCTTTGAGGGCTTCCGCGTATGTTGCTCCTTGTCCTACAATCGCTCCACGAGTAAACCCTAACGGGTATCCGACGTACCCGTCTTCATGCCGTTCAATAACAATCTTGATGTTTTGCATTTCTAATCCTTTGGCAATTATGTACGCAAGAAGCTAACAAATCGACGGTTAACTGTCAATCTGCGCACGCTGGAGTTTGCCGCTGTAATCGACGTACACGGTTTTCCATTCCGTGAAGAAATCAAACACCGTCCAGCCGCCTTCGCGGTGGCCGTTGCCGGTTTGTTTCATGCCACCGAACGGCATGTGGGCCTCTGCTCCTATGGTGGGACCGTTAATATACGTGATCCCTGCTTTAATGTCGCGGATTGCTTTAAAGGCATTATTGACGCTTCCCGTGTAGATGGAAGATGAAAGCCCATAGATGGTATCATTGAGAACATTGATTCCCTCCTCCAGCGACTTTGTCTTGATGACCGAAAGGACGGGTCCGAAAATCTCCTCCCTGGCGATTCGCATTGCCGGGGTGACGTCCGCGAAAATCGTTGGCTTGTAGAACCATCCTCTGTTCAAGCCGTTGCCTTCCGCAACACCTCCGCCGGCGACCAGTTTTGCGCCTTCCTTCAAACCGATTTCGACATAGCTGTGGACCGTTTTGCGCTGACCCTCGTTGATGCAGGGGCCTACCTCAGTCTCAGGCTCGAGTCCATCACCAAGTCTCAATCTCAATGTCCGATCGACCAGCATGGACATGAATTTGTCGTAAATCTTTTCATGAAGGATGAGGCGACTTGTTGCCGTGCACCGCTGCCCCGTTGTTCCGAAGGCACCCCAGAGGACGCCGTCGAGGGCAAGGGCAAGGTCGGCGTCGTCCATGACGATCTGAGCATTCTTTCCGCCGAGTTCGAGCGATACACGCTTCAGCGTCCTGCTCGCCACTTCGGAAATTTTCTTGCCAACGGCTGTCGAACCCGTGAAGCTGATCAAGTCGACGTCCGGGTGCTCCACGATAGCCATGCCGACATCGCTCCCGCCGCCGTGGACAATATTGACCACTCCCGCAGGTACTCCCCCTTCGATCAAAATCTCGACCAGCATGGTGGCAGTCGCCGGGGTGTCCGAGGCAGGTTTGAAGACGACTGTGTTTCCGCAGAGCAACGCCGGAAAAATTTTCCATGTCGGAATCGCCATAGGGAAATTCCATGGGGTAACTATTCCAGCAACACCCACGGGAATGCGGAGGGCCATGTTGAACTTATTGGGCAATTCCGAGGGGACAGTATGGCCGAACAGCCGCCGTCCTTCTGAGGCGGCATAGTAGGCCGTATCGATGCCCTCCTGGACATCGCCTCGTGTCTCCAGTAAGACTTTTCCCATTTCGCGTGTCATCGTGCGGGCGATTTCTTCCTTGCGGGCAACCATAAGGTCGCCGACCTTTTTCAGAATATCTCCGCGTTTTGGTGCCGGCACAAGCCGCCATTTCTCGAACGCCCGGCGTGCGGCTTTCACAGCGTCGTCGACATCTTCTTTTGACGATTTCGGGAACGTGCCGACTACCTCATTCCAGTTTGCCGGATTGCGGTCTTCAAAGGCTTCCCCTGATTTGGCATCGACCCATTTGCCGTTGATGAAATTTTGATATTTCTTCATACCCAGTCCTTTTCAGAAATTCAGATTGCTTCGTCCTGACTTCGTCAGGCCTCGCAATGACAGCTACTACTTTAGTCCTACTCTTTCAAAAATATAGTCCACGTTGCGGATGCTTTTCCTCACATCGAATAACTCGTCGAGCTCACCGTTCTTAAAATAGGAAGCAAGACTCTTATCCGACGTAATGACGTCTTTGAAATCTTTTCCCGCTTTGCGGGACCAGATGTCCATGGCATGTTTTTGCACGGCAGCATACGCATCCTCTCGTTTCATTCCTCTTTTCGTGAGCGCGAGGAGAACAGATTCCGAAAATATTAGGCCATGCGTAATCTCCAGATTCCTTTTCATATTCTCCGGATAGACAATCAAATTCCCTATGATGTCTGTAAAGGTCGCAATCATGTAGTCCAGTACTATGCAGCCGTCGGGAATGACAATCCGCTCAACAGACGAATGAGTGATATCGCGTTCGTGCCACAGGGAAATGTTTTCCATAGATGCCAGTGCGTTGCCTCGGAGTACGCGTGCCAGCCCCGCGACGCGCTCGCACATGATGGGGTTTCGCTTATGCGGCATGGCGGAGGAACCCTTTTGACCTTCCGAGAAATACTCTTCGGCTTCCAGCACTTCCGTTTTCTGAAGATGCCGTATCTCTGTGGCAAACGTCTCGATTGAGCTGCCGATGAGTGCGAGGGTCGTCATGAACTCAGCGTGACGATCGCGCTGCAAAATCTGCGTGGAGATGGGAGCGGGTGTTAATTCCAGCTTTTCGCAAACGTATTTTTCGACGAAGGGGTCGAGATGGCTGTAGGTTCCCACCGCTCCCGAAATCTGCCCGAAGGAAATCGATTTCACCGCACCGCGCAGCCGCTCGATATCGCGGAGTGTCTGGTCATACCACAGAGCAAGCTTCAATCCGAAGGTCGTCGGCTCCGCGTGCACACCGTGCGTCCGGCCCACCATCACCGCGTATTTCAGTTCCTTCGCTCGACGGGCGAGGGCAGCCGAAAGCGCCTGTAAATCTTTGAGCAAGAGTTCCCCCGATTGCTTCATCTGAACGGCAAGGGCGGTATCGAGAACATCAGACGAGGTCATGCCCAGATGGATGAAGCGCGACTCCGGCCCGACGGTTTCACCGACATCCGTCAGGAAGGCGATCACGTCGTGCTTGACCTGCCGCTCGATTTCCTCGATGCGTTTGACGTCGAACGAGGCCTTCTGTCGAATCGCCTTCACTGCTTCCTTCGGGATAATCCCCAGTTCTGCCTGGGCTTCACACGCAAGGATTTCGATCTCCAGCCAAACCTTGAGCTTATGTTCTTCCGACCAGATACGTCCCATCTCCGGACGGGTGTAGCGTGCTATCATGCCGACCGTTTTTCCAACTTGAGGTCAAGGATTAGATATTTTTTCTCGCGGTATACTCTCACCTTCAGCGTATCACCTGCCTTCGCATCACTTATCACGGATTGAACATTGTCGTCCGTAACTATTCTTTCGCCGTTTATTTCTACGATGATGTCGCCGACTTTGAAACCCGCACGCTCGGCAGGACTGCCCCGCTTCACATCGCTCACGATGACGCCTTCCGCTTTGTCCAGACCGAAGTATCGCGCCACGCGCACATCAATCGCTTGAACGTCGAGTCCGGTCCAGAATCGCCGCTCGATTTTGCCGTTGTTCTTGAGCTCGGCGACGATGCTTTTTACACGATTGATAGGTATGGCGAACCCCACGCCCACGCTCCCCTGGTTGGGCGTAAAAATAACTGCATTCACGCCGATCACCTCACCCGTGGAATTCAGTAGCGGTCCGCCGCTGTTCCCGGAGTTTATTGCTGCATCCGTTTGAATCATGCCGCGATAATATCTTCCGCCTTCACCGCGAAGGTTGAGGCCTGTGGCGCTCACAACGCCGACAGTGACGGTCGGCTTGTCGGCAATCTCAAAAAGTCCGAACGGGTTTCCGAGCGCGATGACCCACTCGCCGATGATGACGTCATCCGAGTTCCCCAGTTTGACGTAGGGGAGATTTTTTCCATCGATTTTCAGCAAAGAGATGTCGGATACGAGGTCCGTCCCTACAAGTTCCGCCGAATACCGTTGACCGCTGGTCATCGTGACGGTGATCGTCTTTGCATTGCCGGCGACATGATCATTCGTTAACACATAGCCGTCGGGGGAGATAATAAACCCCGATCCCAATCCCTTGACTTCCTGTCGATAGGTTCGATCCCCGAAGAACTGGCGGAAGAACGGGTCATCCCCGAAGAACTGACCCCACGGGTCGCGATATTCGCGAATCTCCGTTACATTGATGCCAACGACTGCTGGACTCGCCACGGCAACTGAGCGGGTAATCGCATTTCGCCGCTGGTTAGAGATTTGATCCGTGAGTGAATCTCTTGCGTATACCTGTGAGGCGGTCTGGAACACCGCTGTTTGAGCGGATTGATCGTCAGCGTTCGCTGCAGCGTTAGCGGCTGGCCGGCCGATAGCATAACCGACAATAAAACCCGCGATGAGCGGAGTGATAATCAACAGGATAATGGGAAGAATCGTCCTCTTCATAACTCACCTCCTCTGTCAGCAAGAATCCGGAATTGCTGCACGTCTGATTGGCAGGGTGATTGTTTCAACGTGTTTCTACTTCTTCTTTCTTTGCAAAACCTTCTTCACAGCCTTGATGATGTCGTCTTTTGCTATGCCGTATTTCTTCATTAGCTCATCGCCTTTGCCGGACTCCCCAAACGTATCGCGCACGGCGACGAACTCTTGCGGTACAGGCACGGTCTGTGCCAGTGTCTCAGCAACTACGCCTCCGAGCCCACCGTGGAGCTGGTGATCCTCGGCTGTGACGATGGCACCGGTCTCCGTGGCAGCTTTGACAACGGACTCCACATCGAGCGGCTTCACGGTGTGCATGTTGATGACACGAACACCGATCCCCCCTGCCGCCAAAACTTCTTCGGCCAGGATTGCTTCCCAAACCTGCAGCCCGCATGCAATGACCGTAACGTCCGAGCCGTCGATAAGCGTGTTTGCTTTCCCCAACTGGAATGGCGTCGATTCGTCCGTGAATACCGGCGTGTTGTCGCGGAAAAGCCGAATATAGATGGGATGATTCCAATTTATAGAGGCTTTCACCATTCTTTTGGCTTCAAGATAGTCACAGGGAGAAGCCACGGTCATGTGCGGCAGGGTGACCATGGTGGCAATGTCTTCAAGCGATTGGTGCGTTGCCCCATCCGGTCCAACGGTGATACCGCAGTGAGAAGCACAAATCTTTACCGGCAGCTCACTGTATGCTATCGACTGGCGAATTTGGTCGAAGGGCCTGCCCGTCGCGAATTCGCCATAGGTCGACGCAAACGGAATTTTTCCCGCAATGGCAAGACCCGCAGCCGTTCCCATCATGTCCTGTTCGGCAACGCCGACGCTGAAAAACCTGTCGGGAAATGCCTTCATGAATAAATCCGTCCGAACCGAACCGGTTACGTCGCCCCCCAAAACGACGACGTTGGGGTTCTCTTTACCGAGCTCCACCAGCGCCTCGCCGAAACCGAGGCGGGTGGCTTTCAGTTCGCGTGATTGGTATTTTGGCATGATGGTTTTCTTGCTCTTTGCTCTCCATACCTCCACTGCCTAACTCAAGGAGAAGGGGAGGATTCGAAGGGTCGAGAGTTTATTTCGCCCCGACTGCAATTGCGACAGGTCGGGATTTTTCCCACTCGAACTCGATGAAATCTCCATACCTTGTCGGAGCAAGCTCGAGGAGCGCCTGCTTGCCTTGCTCTTCATTCGGCGGAACGCCGTGCCACCGGTAATCGTTTTCCATGAAAGAAACGCCCTTTCCCATAAACGTCCGCGCGATTATGACAGTAGGTTTGCCTTTCAATGTTTGCGCCTGTTTCATCGTTCGTAAGAATTCTTCGATGTTGTTGCCGTCGCATTCGAGAACGTGCCAGTTGAACGCCGCCCACTTATCGGCCAGAGGTTCCAGGTTCATCACCTTATCGGTATAATTGTCGATCTGGCAATTATTTCGATCGACGATGGCAATTAGTTTGTCGACATGGTGATGCCCGGCGGTCATCATCGCTTCCCAGATTTGCCCCTCGTCCAGCTCGCCGTCTCCATGCAGGCAGTAGACCCGATTTGGTTTCTTGTCGAGGCGCAAGCCGAGGGCACAGCCCACGGCAATCGAGAGTCCTTGTCCAAGCGCACCCGAAGCCACTTCTGCGCCCGGTACGCCGTGCGTCCAGGGCGGAGCAGGATGACCTTGCAATCGCCCGTTAATCTTTCTCAGCGTTGACAATTCCTTCAGCGGAATGAAGCCGCGCCGGGCAAGGGTCGCGTACCACACGGGGCATAGATGTCCCGCCGATAGAAAGAAATAATCCCTTTCTTCCCATCGTGGATTGTCCGGATCAACCTCCAAGATGTTGAAATATAGCGAGGCAAAGATGTCCGATAAGCCAAGCGGCCCCCCCGAATGGCCGGACTTTGATATCAATAACTCCTTGATAATGTCGCGCCGAATCTGGCGTGCCATCTCTTTCAATTCGTCTACGTCGAGCTTTTCCATCTGTAGTTACTCATCATTCAAATTTACAGTGAACGCGCTCTTTTCATCATCGCAGCGATTGGCTCCCTATGCGTAATAAGCACTAAGACGCAAAACGTGATCGTGAGAAAGAGTAGATTTCCAGTGCTTGTAAAGTTCGGAAGCGTTTGTGTGAGTGCTGATTTCGGCAAGCCTGCCACGACACCTGCGCCTGCAAGCGAAGCAAGAACATTTCCCAGATGAACGTTTCGAAATGGCAGATACGCCGCCGTCCACAACACCAGCCAGATGACGATGAAAATCCATCCCAGCACCATGAATACGCCCGCTGCTGCTGCCAAGCCCCTTCCGCCTCTGAAGTTCAGCCAGACTGGAAAAGCGTGTCCTGCGATTGCGCTCAGTCCCGCTACGCCCATGGTCCAGAACAGGTTGCCGAAAAGACTCATCGTCAGCGCGACGGCAAGCGCTCCCTTCACCACGTCAATGACCAGCACCGCGACTCCCAGGCTTCTCGAGCCTGTGACTTCCATGGTGTTGAGGGTGCCTACGTTTCCACTTCCCGCCCGACGAATGTCGATCCCCGCCTTCCATTTGACAAGCAGGAAGGCAGTTGGGAAAGAGCCGATCAGATATCCAAGCAAAGCACTAAGTGTATAGGCTGTCAACACTTCACAGGGACGGTTTGCAGACAAAAATTACGAAAAAATTGACGAACAGTCAAGGAAGTGGTGGATGCAGAAAAATGAGGAGGCGTACGCTTTGGTTTTTCGGGAACTTTCTGATGATTCATAGTTGGCCGGACGCTGTGCTACTTCTTGACCGCTTCGGCGATCCAACATCTCAGGCATTGGTGATATTCGCCAATTCCCAATTTCTAATTTCCAGTTGGCCCAAAACTATCTCCGTCCGCTCCGCGGACGAGAGTCTCGTCCCGCCAAGGAAGGCTCAATTATGTAGCAGGACGGACCCAATCCGTTCAATCCGGCAACGGCCATACGTTTTCAGCTGCCGGCCGATACACACGTTCTGCTTAAACTCTACGATGTACTGGGTCAAGAGGTACCGACTTTAGTCGACGAGGTGAAATCTGCCGGATACTACGAGGTGACCCTGGATGCCTCTGCGCTCGCAAGCGGCGTGTACCTTTACAGGATGGTCGCGGGAGAGTACATCGCAATCCGGAAGCTCCTGTTGATGAAATGACGTTTTCCCCATTCCGGTTTTCTCTCTGGCCCGGTTTGCACGCTGCGCAGATCGGGCCAGGGCGTTTTTGTTCCGGCAGCACTCCGGATTCTCCAACCGGCAGCTCCCCTTCCTTGATTCTCTCAACGAAAACGGGTATATTCTGACCGCGCGTGAGTGCCTCTACGTATCTTCAGTGCGGTACAATCATGATTCGCGATGGTGCTTTCCTTTCCTGCCATGAAGAAATGATTCTTGAACAGGAGTCGCAATGCTCGACGACATGAAGAAAATGAAGTTTAGGGAGAACATCCTCCAGACGCTGGGCTGCACACCATTGGTGAAGCTCAGCAAGGTCGTGAAGGGTTTTAAGGGACACTACTTTGGGAAGGTCGAGTTCTTCAACCCCGGAGGTTCGGTCAAGGACCGTATTGGCCTGGAGATCGTCGAGGAAGCGGAGCGGGAGGGAAGACTGCGTCCGGGAGGGACTATTGTGGAGGCAACGTCTGGCAATACGGGCTTAGGACTCGCGATTGTTGCCGCAGTAAAAGGGTACAAGTGTATTTTTACGGTGCCCGATAAGATGAGCATCGAAAAGATCCGGCTGCTGCGTGCCTTTGGAGCGGAAGTGATCGTTACGCCGACGGCAGTCCCGCACGACTCGCCTGAGAGTTACACCGAGGTAGCCAAGAAAATCGTGCGCGAGACGCCCAACTCGGTTCTCGCCAACCAGTATTTTAACCCTAAGAATCCCGAGTCGCATTACAAGACCACAGGACCGGAAATCTGGGACCAAACGGGTGGGCAGGTCGATTATGTGGTCATTGCCGTAGGAACGGGCGGGACGATTACAGGCGCGGGAAAATTCCTGAAGGAAAAGAATCCGAACATCAAGATTATCGGTATCGATCCGAAAGGCTCGATCCTCCGGGAATACTTTTACACCAAGAAATATTCGCCGGTTTTCAAGACGTACAAAGTTGAAGGCATCGGACAGGACTGGCTTCCCGGCACGTTGAATTTTGAAGTCATCGATGACATGATCGAAGTCTCGGACAAAGAATCGTTTCTGATGGCGAGACGGTTGACCCGTGAAGAAGGCATTTTTGTGGGCGGTTCCGCCGGCACGGCAATGGCTGGCGCCTTGAAAATTGCCGAACGCATGACGGATAACGAAGTCATGGTCGTCCTTCTTCCGGACACCGGCGAGCGGTATCTCAGCAAAGTCTATAACGATGACTGGATGCGGGAAAACGGTTTCCTGATGCCGGAGCGCATCACGGTGCGTTACGTACTTCAGGGCAAAGCGAAAACGCTTCCCCCTCTTCTTTCGGTGGATGCAACGACGACTGTGCGTCGTGCGCTCGATCTCTTCAAGGAGCATGACGTTTCCCAGCTTCCCGTTGTCGACAAAGACAATGCTGTCGGCAGTATCAAAGACGGCGATCTCATGTCGGCCGTCCTGGAAAACAGCACGCTTCTCGACTCCCCGGTCAGCGGGGTGATGGAGAAGACGTTTCCCATCATCGGCGCCGACTCGCCAATCGAGCACGCCATTGAGCTTCTGACGAAAAAACATTCCGCAGTCCTTGTGGAAGATGACCGCAAGACCATCGGGATCTTAACGCGGTATGACGTGATTGAATACATGAGCAGGTGAAAGACCTCTCCTGCAGCTCCGGGGCTGGTGACGCCGAAAGATAAACGCTCATCGGCTTTGTTCTAAACTAGTCCAGTACTTTTATACTCAGCTGATTCACAATGCGTTTCTCCACGAAAGCGATCCACGCAGGTCAGCGGCCCGATCCGGCCACAGGCTCCATCATGATGCCAGTCCACCTGACGTCAACGTACGTCCAGCAGGGCCTCGGCAAGCACAAAGGCTACGAATACTCCCGCGTGTCCAATCCCACGCGGACAGCGCTTGAAGAGAACATTGCGGCCCTGGAAGGAGGAAAGCACGGCATGGCGTTCGGGTCCGGTATGGCGGCCATCGACTGCATCTTCAGGCTGCTGAAACCCGGCGATCATCTCCTTCTCTCACGCAATGTGTACGGCGGGACGTATCGCATCGGCAAGATGATATGGGAAAACTTTGGGTTGGAGTTCGAGTTCATTGACACGACGGAGCTCGGGAACGTCAAGCGGACTCTCCGGTCAAACACAAGAATGATTTTCGTTGAGACACCCACGAATCCTACCATGGAAATCACCGATCTTGCCGGCGTTGCCCGGATCGCGAAAGCCCGTCGTTGCATCTCGGTTGTCGACAACACGTTTGCGACCCCCTATTTGCAGCGACCACTGGATTACGGAATCGACATCGTTGTCCATAGCTTGACGAAATATCTCAATGGCCACAGCGACATGCTCGGCGGGCTGGGTGTTACGGACGACGCTAATATTGCCGAGCGATTGCGCTTCTTCCAGAAAGCTGCCGGAGGCATCCTGAGCCCGTTCGACGCGTGGCTTTGCCTGCGCGGGACCAAGACATTGCATGTGCGTATGGACCGTCACGGCGAAAGTGCGATGGAGATCGCACAGTGGCTCACCAAACAGAGGAAGGTGAAGAAGGTTCACTACCCCGGCCTTCGTTCTCATTCTCAGCACGCGCTCGCGAAAAAGCAGATGAAGAATTTTGGCGGCATGATTGCGTTTGACCTCGGAAGCCTGCAGGCAGCGAAGCGTTTTCTGAAGAAGGTTCGGCTCTGCGCGCTGGCAGAAAGTCTCGGCGGCGTCGAAACCCTTATCAGCCACCCGGCGACAATGACGCACGCTTCCGTTCCGCCGGAACAGCGACGACGCATCGGTGTCACCGACGGTCTCGTCCGCATTTCTGTGGGACTCGAGGATGTGGAAGATATTATTGAAGACCTGAAACAAGCGCTGCGATAGAGTTTTGGCAGAGCCCTCATCCAGAAGATATCTCAGTGAGATAGTCAAAGAAGTCAGACAAGTTCCGCTTCTCAGTTCCGCTCTCGGCAATCCCGCATAAGGAGCGGAATCCTGAAGAGCGGGAAATCCCGCTGATGAGGCGCCTGCCTGCCCGCCAGACCGATGTCGGGCTGGCAGGACGGGCAGGGAATCCAGAAAGCGGAGGCAAAATCGGGAACGTGCCTGTTACAAAGGTCTGACCAACGAAACCAGGACAGGACTGATTTTTTTCTTTCCTTGCTATGAAACGGATTTTTTCTTACATTTTGCGCACTATTTCTTACCTTAGAGCTGCTCCATACATAGCCGGTTGCGCTGGTTTATGAACGCCGTCATCATGGCTGGTGGCTTTGGAACTCGTCTTCGTCCTCTTACCGCCAACATTCCCAAACCCATGGTTCCGATGCTCAACAAGCCTATGATGCATCACACCGTATCCTTACTCCACCAGCACGGTTTCCGCAACGTCGTCGCTACGCTCTATTACCAAGCAAATATCATCAAGACATATTTTGGAAACGGCAAAGCGTTCGGCGTGGATCTCACGTACGTCGAAGCTGAGGCGGACTACGGCACCGCGGGAAGTGTCCGCAATGCGGTCGAGCATCTCGGTGGCCGGCTCCTCGTGATCAGCGGCGACGTGCTGACCGACATTAACCTCACCAAAGCGCTCGAGTTCCACGTCGGGCGGAAAGCACACGCGACCATCGTCCTCACGCGGGCGAAGAATCCCCTGCAGTACGGAGTCGTGATAACGCGCGACGATGGGAAAATAGCACGATTCCTCGAAAAACCTTCGTGGGGCGAAGTGTTCTCCGACACCATCAATACCGGGATCTACATCATCGAGCCGGAAGTTCTCAATCATGTTCCTTACCGTCAGGAATTCGATTTCAGCAAGAATCTTTTTCCAATGCTCTTGGAATCCGATGCCGGCCTGTACGGCTACGTCGCGGAAGGGTACTGGCGTGACGTCGGTAATCTCAATGATTACCAGGAGGCGCATTTCGACGGGCTGGCCGGCGAGGTTAACGTTCAGTTAGATGGGATTCAGCGGGGGACGGTGTTTGTAGGTGAGGGTGCGGTCATCAAAACGCACGAAAGGAACCTCGGCGGCCGGGTGCTCATCGGGAAAAACTGCACGGTGCATGAGGATGCCAGGATTGTCAATTCCGTCGTTGGCGATCACTGTATCATCGAAGCGGGGGCAGTTTTACGGAACTGTATTATCTGGGACAATGTTGTCGTCGAACGGAATGCAGAGCTGTCATTCGATGTGGTTGGCTCACGGTCTGTCATCGGCGAAGGGGCAACGGTGCTGGATAACGTATATATCAGCGACAAGTGTGTGATCGGCAAAGGTGCCCGGCTTTCGCCGAATATCAAACTGTGGCCTGAGAAGACTATCGAGGACGGAGCCGCGCTCAACCGGAGTCTTGTGTGGGAAGACCGCTGGATGCGGGAGCTGTTCGCCGATGCCAGGATTACCGGCATTTCCAATGTCGAGATGAATCCGGAGTTCGGCGCGAAACTCGGGGCGGCATGGGGAGCGTTCCTGGGTCCCGGAAAAACCGTTGCTACCAGCCGCGACGCAGACAACGTTTCGCGCATGATGAACCGTGCTATCATCTGCGGCGTGGTTTCCGCGGACGTGAACGTGAACGATCTGCGCGCGATGTCCATTCCGCTTGTCCGTCATGAGCTGAGCAGCGGGAAAGAAGCAGGGGGTGTGCACGTTCGAAAATCGCCCTACGACAAGCGTCTGACGGATATCATCTTCTTCGACGCCAACGGCAAGGATTTACCGCTGAGCAAAACAAGAGCCATTGAGCGCTTGTTCTTCGGGGAGGATTTCCTTCGAACGCACACAGAAAAAGTCGGGACCATCGGCTTCCCGGAACGCACGACGGAAGTCTATCGTGAACAGTTTCTTGCCGTGCTGGACCTCGAGGCCATTCGAAAAGCCAAATTCAAGATTGTTCTCGATTACTCGAACGGCGTGGCGGCCTCAATTTTTCCCGCGATCCTCGGCTCGTTCGATTGCCAGATTGTTGCGCTCAACGCCCATCTCGATCCGAAGAAGCTCACGCGGGACAGCGCGGAAATCGAGGCGTCGATGAACCAGGTTTCCCATATTGTCACCTCTCTCAAATATGACCTCGGCTGTATGATCGACGCGGTAGGGGAACGTATCTACATCGTTGATGAATACGGCCATGCAACCGACAGCGATCGTCTGCTAACGCTTGTGACGAAGCTCTTCCTTCAGCTTCATCCCGCAACGAAAAAGATTGCGGTGCCTATCATTGCTTCCGCTGAAGTTGATCAGGTCGCACGCGAGCATAACGCTGCCGTCATGAAGACACGGAACACCCACCTGGCAATGATGGAGGCCAGCTCGGACAAAGAGGTGGGTTTCGTCGGTGGGACAAAGGGTGGATTCATCTTCACGGATTTTTTCTTTGCCTCCGACGGCATGTTTTCTCTCGCGAAAACCCTGGAGATGATGGCCCGGACAGGATGGCACCTGGGCGCGCTCGATGGGAAGGTTCCGCGGCTCTACAGAGTCAGACGAGACGTGCGGTGCCCGTGGGACGCCAAAGGAAAAATCATGCGTCATATCATGGAGGAAACCGAGAATCAGCGGCGGGAACTCGTCGATGGCATACGCATCGTCTTCAACGGTGGAAAAGAAGACGCCGTCAGCGTCATGCTGCTGCCGGATAAAGAACAAGCACTTTTTCATATCGCGGCTGAAGGCCGTACGCAAGCGGCGGCAGTTGCACTCGCTGCCGAATACGAGCAAACCATTATTCGATGGAGGGATACTCCGGCACGTTTGACGTCGGGCAGGAAATCCCGGTAGGATGGAATCCATGATTACGTTCGATACAACGGAGCAATTTCATGAAAATAGCTGAAGTATTGGAAGAACAGCTTGTGCAGACAAATCTTCCAGGGGCAACCAAGGAAGACGTTATCAATGCGATGATCGAGCTTGCCGCCAAGTCCTCGAGGGTGCTTGACAGGGATAAAGTTCGCCAGGCCATCTTCGAGCGGGAGAAGATCATGTCCACGGGCGTGGGGAACGGCTTTGCCATCCCTCACGGAAAGACCGATGCCGTGAGCGATATCGTGGCTGCTTTTGCCACCACCGCGCAGCCGATCGATTACCAGTCACTCGATGAAAAGCCCGTTCGCCTCGTCTTTCTCCTCATCGGCAGAGACAACATGGTAGGACCGCACATCAAACTTCTGAGCCGCATCTCGCGGTTGATGGGTAAGGAAGACTTCCGCAGCAGACTTCTCGACCTCAAAAATCCGAAGGAAGTGCTGGACTCCTTTCGCCAGGAAGAAGCTACCTACTTTGAACTCTAGCCTCCGTCAACAGTCGGCCGCGTCGGGCTTGCAGACACCTCATTTAGATGAAGTTTAGGTCTATCAAGGGAACGAAAGACGTCCTGCCGGCTGAAAGCGAACGCTGGCAGGCGGTGGAGAACGGCATTCGCACGGTCATGCATGTTTTTAATTACAGGGAGATTCGCACGCCGGTGTTCGAGGAAACCGCACTCTTTGCGCGCGGGATCGGTGAGCTGAGCGACATCGTGACGAAGGAGATGTACAGCTTCGAAGACCGCGGCGGCACCAGCGTGACGCTGAAACCGGAAATGACGGCCTCGGTGATTCGCGCATATGTTCAGCACAATCTCGGAGAACTCCAGCCGCTGACGAAGCTCTACTACATTGCACCGATGTTTCGCCAGGAGCGGCCCCAGGCAGGTAGGCTGCGCGAATTCCATCAGTTTGGTGCAGAAGCCATCGGAGGCTCACAGCCTGCTATCGACGCGGAACTCATCGCATTGTCCGTCGAAGTGTTTCGGAAACTCGGAGTTGAAAATTTTGAGCTTCGCTTGAATTCCGTCGGCTGCGAAAAGTGTCGCCCAGCTTTCAAAGAACGATTGAAAACATTTCTGAAGAAAACGTTGCCCGGGCTCTCGGAAGAAAGCCAGCGCCGCCTCGAGCAGAACCCGCTGCGGATACTGGATTCAAAAGATCCGCGTGATCTGGAAGCAACAAAGAATGCACCCCTGACGATCGACCATCTCTGCGGCGAATGCCAGACCCATTTCGACGCTTTGCGAATGACACTGGATGTCATCGGTGTTTCGTATCTTGTCGATGGCCGCGTCGTGCGGGGTTTGGACTACTACACCAGGACAGCATTTGAGATTATCAGCAAAGAGCTTGGGTCGCAGGACGCGCTCGCAGGCGGCGGACGCTATGACCTCCTCGTCGAAGAACTTGGCGGCGAACAAACGCCGGCGGTCGGTTTTGCCGCAGGGATCGAGCGACTGCTCATGGTGCTGGAGAAGCAGGAGAAACCGGCGGGTTTGGGTATACACCCCAGAGTCTTCATCGCCGCGGCGGATGATCAATCCCGGCATCGGGCATTGCAGCAGGCATCTGAGCTGCGCCGCAACGGCATACCGTGTGAGCTCGACTTGCTGGATCGAAGCTTAAAGGCGCAAATGCGCGAAGCAGACCGCCAGCATGCGGAGTACGCTGTCGTCGTGGGTGAGAGGGAAGTTCGCGAAAATACGTTCGTGGTAAAGAATATGAAAAATGGAGAAGAAACTCGCATACCGATTTCGGCAATCACGACGTTTTTCCTGAACCGCACGTGAAGAAGAGGCTGACCAGACCTCGAGAGTTGCGTCCAAGAGAGGCAATCAAGGGCGTTTCGACGGTCGAATATGTCCTTGTGATGACACCCCGGTACAACGAGCGGAAGAATCGAACCGTGATCTATATTGCGTTGAGGACGGTGAAGGAGTTCAGGCACTTCCGTTACGATATTGTGGTGGAACATAGTCTTGAAGGCCGTCGTCTCCGGTTCGACATCCAGGGGCTTCGTGCTCCGGAGTTGACCTTCGCGGGGGTCGGGCCGGCAATCTTCGAAACGGAGTACGATAACCTCTCGGGAAAGTATGAAGTGGTCGTCACAAAACTCCGCAAAGAAGTGAACCGCTTCCACGTGAACATCTCACCCGGAAGTGTACTCGTAGAAAAAGTTCCCGGGGCAAAGTTCGTCAATCTCATCAACAGAATGGAGGTTTTGTAGCTATGTGTCCTCGGTTAGTGCAGCTTGGGCCTCTTACGATATACAGCTACGGGCTTATGCTTGGTATCGGTTTTATCGTCGCCAGCATCCTGGTGACGAGAGAATTGATCCGCAAAGGCTTCGATCCGAACCTCGGTAATACAATTACGCTGCTTGCCGTTGTTTTCGGGATTGCGGGTGCAAAACTCCTGTATCTTGTCGAGTCGTGGTGGGAGTTTGTCCAGGACCCGATTGGAATGACATTCTCACCCGGCGGATTGACGTGGTATGGGGGATTCGTTCTCGCAACACTGGCCATCATGGTCTATGCGCAAAAGAAGAAAATTCCTTTTTTCAAAATTTGCGACGCTGCAACTCCCGGCCTAATGCTCGGCTACGGTGTGGCCCGCATCGGCTGTCACCTTTCTGGAGACGGTGACTACGGTATGCCGACGAGTCTGCCGTGGGCGGCTGTGTATTCAAAGGGGACGTATCCGCCATCTGTTGCTTTCAGGGACTTTCCCGATGTCGTTGCGAAGTACGGCGTGAATGGCGTCGTGCCCGATACTCTTCCCGTGCATCCCACACCGGTTTATGAGTTCCTTCTGGCCTCGGCTCTGTTCGCGATCCTGTGGAGACTGCGCCGCAACAATTATCCCGACGGGAGGCTGTTCATGCTGTATTTCATGTTTTTCGGTGCCGCACGGTTTGCGATTGAATTTATTCGCATCAATCCCAGGATTCTCTTCGGACTTTCGGAAGCTCAGCTGCTCTCTGTTGCAATGATTGCAGTCGGTGCGTGGGGGATTCGGTTCCTTGGCAACCGGGGCGCGCAAGCCGCATAGGTGCGCAAGTGATGAAAGCTTTCCTTGAACCCGCTGTTGTGGAGTTGTATTCCAAGGACGACTGTCATCTCTGCGGGGTAGTCAAATCAGTACTGCTCAAGGTCCAGAAGAACCACCCCTTCACGTTGAACGAAATCCAGATCCAGCCCGGGGCACCCGAGTATGAGAAATTCAAAGAGCGTGTTCCCGTCGTTTTTGTCAATAAGGAGTTCGCCTTTCAGTATCGAGTCTCTGAAGCGGAGTTGATCAGCAAGCTGGAGAATTCAAGAAGCGAATGACCGGCGCGAAGCTACTGGAAGCCATCGGCATTGCCTGCGTGGTGATCGGACTTGTCAACGGCATCAGGGGAGATATGTGGACCGATCTGTATCTCTTTTTTGCGGGAATCGTGGTGTTTTATGTCGGAAGAATGATAGAAAAACGCCAGGAGAAGCGTGGAAAGATTTCCCCGCCTGATAAGCCGCTCACTCCTCCGAAGTGACACCTCGCATTCACGGAAAAAGGTCTTGGAAAAGGAACGAACTGCGCAGATGATTCTTGGGCGCAATCCCGTCATCGAGGCGCTGAAGGCAGGGAGACTCATCGAGAAAATCCTTGTGCAGTACGGAGTGAAGGGAAGCGCGATCGAGAGAATCCGTCATTTGGCGAAGCAGCACAACGTGCCATGCGTGGAAGCAAGCAAGCAGAAGTTCCGTGAGCTGGAATCCGATGAGATTACCCAGGGAGTCGTCGCGCTTGTGGGAACACAGCAGTATGTGGAAGTGCAGGACCTCCTCGTGGTTGCGGGTCGGCGGGGAGAGGCGCCTTTCCTCCTTGTTCTGGATGAGATCGAAGACCCTCAGAACCTCGGAGCGCTCATCCGCACGGCGGAATGTGCGGGTGTTCACGGCGTGGTCGTCCCGAAGTATCACGCTGCATCTATTTCCCCAGGTGTTGCACGGGCGTCTGCGGGAGCGATCGAATACATGCATGTTGCAAAAGTAACAAACATCGCCGTCTGCCTCGACCGGCTAAAAGAGAAGGGGATATGGGTTGTCGGTGCTGCCATCGACGGTGACCGGTTGTTTACCGACATAGACTACACGATGCCCGTTGCGCTTGTTATTGGCAGTGAGGGAAAAGGTATACGTAAACTGGTGAGGGAGAAGTGCGATTTCCTCGTGAAGATCCAGCTTTACGGGAGGATTGCGTCGCTGAATGCGTCGGTTGCCGGAGCGCTGCTGATGTACGAAGTGGTGAGGAAAAGGAAAGGGTCGACGTAATACGTTCACCCTGGGCTTACCACCCGGAGATTCAAGACTGATTCCTCGCCCAAAACCAGAACGCAGGCACCCCCGACGCAACCAACCCTAACCCGATCGCCGAGGCGACGGGGTTTTCAACGGCCGTGTTCGCAACAAGGAGTAGCGCAAAGAGGATGAACACGAGCGGGGTGTAAGGATACCCCCAGGTTTTGTAGGAGCGTGGAGATTCAGGCCTACGGTCTTGTAGAGGTGATCGCTTGCGTAAAATAAACACCGCACCGCACGACATGGCATAGAAAAGCCATGAGACAAACACAACGTACGTCGTCAGTTCCTCGTACGTGCCGCTGAGCACGAGCAGCGACGACCAAATTCCCTGTCCGATCAGCGAAGGGATCGGAGTCTGGAACTTCGGGTGAACATTTGCAAACGACCTGAGGAACAACCCCTCCCTGGCCATCGCATAATAAATGCGCGCGCCCGTGAAAATGAAGCCGTTATTCGCACCAAACGTGGAAATAACAACTGCTGCTGCAACGAACGATGCACCTACAGGACCAAGGATAACCATCGCAGCGTCGGAAGCGACCAATGTCGAGTGCGCAACGTTCTCGAGCGAGAGCACGTAAATGTACGCGAGATTAATGAGCACATAGACGACGATGACGAGCAGCGTCGAGATGATAAGCGAGCGATGAACGGTGCGGGCTGGATCACGGACCTCGCCGGCAGCATACGTGATCTCAATCCAGCCGTCGTACGACCAGAGCACCGCGATCATAGCCAGCCCAAATACGCCAATGAGCGAGGAGGATATTTTTTCGGGAAATACCGGCTCGAAATTGGTTGCTGATCCGCCGCTCAAGAGAAAACCCAGCAGCACCAGCAGTCCAAGCGCGCCGATCTTCAGGAACGTGAACCCGTTCTGCACCAGCGCGCTGTACCTTACTCCAAAGCAATTCACCGCCGTAAGGAGGAGAATGCAGGCGATGGCGACAAGTTTGATCTGCAAGGGACTCATCGGGAAGAAATAGGCGAGGTACGCGGCGAACGCAACGGCAAGCGCCGAGATGGCTGCGGTCATGATCACCGCAAACGCACTCCAGCCATAGAGGAATCCCCACAGCGGTCCATACGCCCGGCGCAGGTACACGTATGGCCCTCCGGCGTGGGGCATCATTGCCCCTAACTCTGCGATCGTCAGCGCACCAAATAAGCTCACAATCCCGCCGACCGTCCAGACAAGAATGACGAGCGACGTTGAATGAAGGTAGAGTGCGATGGTGGTCGGAACGAGAAAGATTCCGGAGCCAATCATGCTTCCGACATTGATCATCGTAGCGTCGAGCAGCGACAGCTCGCGGCGAAGCTCAGGCTGGGAGGTGCTTTCGGGGTTTGAGGGAATGAGATGACTCATTCGGAAGTTTTCAGCGGGCGGTTAATAGCGCCTTGCTGTAGGCTTGCTTGAGAAGTTTTTGGAAATGATACACTCCTTGCTCCATCTCAACGGAAAACCGACCCCTTGTGTAAGCACGTGAGGCCAATCCCTTCTGTACCCGCTCGCAAATGTCGATATCCTCCCGCTGAACCTTGTCGCTGTACTCCATATCCTCACGAATCATCTCCTTCGCCTTTTTCGACGCAATGTCGTCGTAGAAGTAATCGAAAATGACCATACATCGATTATGAGCGACGGGGACGACAAGATTTGTCTGAAGCCGGTTGGGGAGGATGTTGAGCATGAAGTTGGGCCAGACAAAAAAGTAAAAGGCGGTATCTTTCTCCGACCCGTATGGATTGTCCTTCTGCCGGAACGGACTGTGCTGAAGCGAGTAATATTCAAATGTCTCCGTGACGTAGTTCTGATAATCGAGCAGCTTGAAAAGCTCCGGATGGACGTAAGGGAGGTGATAGCCCTCGAGGTAGTTATCCACGTACACCTTCCAGTTGCAGTTTACATCATACGTAACCCGGTGGAAAAACTTTTTTGCCGCGAGGGAGATGGGGATAATGCGCTCCGCAATGCCCTTCAGGAGGGAAAGGAGCGCGGAGCCGTCTTTGGTCAGGTTTACGAAGATGAGGCCTTCCCATGTATCAACACTGACCGGAATCAGTCCGTACTCTTTTCGATCGAAAAGTTCCGTGCGGTCGAGCTTCGGCGTTCCGCGCAGGCTGCCGTCCAGGAGGTATGTCCAGCCGTGATACTTGCATTGGAGCACATTGGCGTGGCCGTCCTCGAGCGCGAGAGGTCCTCCGCGGTGTCGGCAGACATTGTAAAACGCACGCAGCTCCTGGTCCTGCCCACGCACAACGATAATGGGATTGTCGGCAACCTCGCCGACAATGTGGTCGCCGGGAGACTTCAGCCCGCCGAGATGACCAATGTACTGCCACGTTTGCGAGAAGATGCCCTCCTTTTCGAATTCATGGATTTGCGGACTCGTATACCAGCCGCCGGGGATGGTCTCCGCCCGCACGATGGGGATGATTTCGAGGTCCTCTCTGGATATGTCGGGAAGCGATTCGCGGTCCATTAGTTGTACCCCCTAGGGGGAGAGGTGAGGCTTGGTTATTTCTTCGTGCGCTTAAACTTCCTGGTCTTGTCCCGCTTCATTTTCTGCAGTTCAAGCAGACGCTTCTGGATGCTTTCCTGCGCCCGGACGATGCGCTTCTGTCTGTTTGCAATGCCTTTCATAATGACCTCACCCCGGCCCTCTCCTAAGAGGAGAGGGGATGTTTAGCTCTGTTCTCTCTCGAGACCGTACTTCTTCATCTTGCTGTAGAGATGGCTCCGCTGGATTTCCATCGCTTCGGCAGTCCTGCTGATGTTCCAGTTGTATAGCTCAAGCATGTGCTTGATGTATGCACGCTCTGCTCGGTCTTTGAAGTCTTGAAACGTCTTGCTGCCCACGATGATATCGTCCATTTCGCTCACTTTATCAGAGCGGACTGATTCCAGCAGAGCTCCATCGATCGCATTGCCCGGAGAAATAATGACGAGCCGTTCTACCATGTTGCGCAGCTCACGGACGTTTCCTCGCCACTCCATCGCCGTGAGAATTTGCATCGCCCGGTCGGCCATGTTTTTTCTTGGCTTACCATTACGTGCGCAAATCTCCTCCATGAAAGCTTTTGTGAGAATCGGGATATCCTCACGGCGGTCTCGAAGCGGAGGGACGTGGATTGGAATGACATTAAGGCGGTGATACAAATCTTCTCGGAAAGTTCCTTTTGCTATCTCTTCCAGTAGGTTTTTGTTGGTTGCAGCAATGACGCGCACGTCCACTGGAATGGTTTTCGAGCCGCCCACCCGCTCGATCTTACCCTCTTCCAGAACCCTCAGGACCTTTGCCTGCGCTGCGAGGCTCATGTCGCCGACCTCATCGAGAAAAATCGTTCCGCCGTCGGCCTGCTCGAACTTCCCGATACGCTGCGCAGTCGCGCCGGTGAACGAACCTTTTTCATGGCCGAACAATTCCGACTCGATAAGCTCCGTAGGAATTGCGGCACAGTTTACCTCGACCAACGGTTTGGTATGTCTCTTGCTCGCACGGTGAAGTGCTCCTGCAACGAGTTCTTTGCCTGTTCCGTTTTCTCCCGTGATCAACACCCGGGAATCTGTCGGCGCAATGCGGTCAATCAGGACAAGGATTTCTTTTAGCTTAGGGCTTTCACCAAGGATCCGTTCTTTGCCTTCGATTTTCTCGCGGATTTGCTGGACTTCCCGCGATAGCTTGTTCTGTTCGAGGGCGTTGCGAACAGTGATGAGGATCCTATCGCGATCGGGCGGTTTCTGGAGGAAATCGAAGGCGCCCTTCTTAGTTGCCTCGACCGCCGTTTCAATCGTCCCGTGTCCTGAAATCATGATCACGGGAAGGTCGGAATAGCGCTTGCGGATTTCCTGCAAAACCTCCATGCCATCCATCCCCGGCATTTTGATATCCAGCAACACGGCATCAACCGCGTGCTGTTCTAAGACCTGCAGACAACGTGAGCCATCCTCTGCGAACAGCACGGAGAACTTTTCGTATTCCAGAATCAGGAGAAGTGCTTCCCGGACAGGTTTTTCGTCATCAACGACGAGGATTGTCGGCATTACCACGCCCCACATGAGATAGGTTGAATGGTGCGCTCCCGTGGCTCGGGCTTCTGTGCGATCTGTGCGGTGAGAAAGTCGGACGGCAAAATGGGATTGCCGGTTTCGGCTCGCGCGGCGTTGAGGAGTGCAAGTCCAAGCTCGCGTCCCTGGCGGTTTGCCCGCATATCACGCTCGTCATACGCACCATCGACAATAAAGGCATCTTCGCCCCACTCGATGAAATTTCCAATCCGCTCCGCTGCGCCCCGTGATTCAAACGTGAACGCAACAAAAGCAGAACCAAAGAAATGCTGAAGCTTGTCACGATCGCCTGCCTCATTATGAGGGACATCTTCGTAGAAATGGCTCGGGAGATTGGCAACCCTGCTGCAAAATTCTTCCTCCGATTCATTGGAGAGCGGAAGGCACAGCTTCAGCAGAGGGACCTTGATTCCTACGATACGGTGGTCCATGGCGGCGATGGAAGAGTAGAGCAATGCCATTCCGGTGTTCCCGTCCGTCAATCGCAGGGCACGGATGTAGATCGCATCGACTGCGCGGAGATCACCGAAGTTTTTGCGGAGATCGCGGAACCGGCTGCTGCGGACATACGATTTGATTTCAATGCCGTTGCCAATGAGCTCCGACGGAAAGTATGTCAGCAGAAATCCGAAAGGGGAAAAATCCGGAACCAAAAGATCACTGAGAAGCGAGCCGGGAGACGGAGACGGTCCAGTGGATTCTCCCGCTGATACTGTCGGGGAATCTTGTGGCCCGCATGGAGGCGGAACGGTAACGCCCTGTTGTGCGTGAAGAACACAGAGAGGCATTCCTAGGGCAATAGAAACGATCAGGACCCTGACCCAATCTTTCCTTCGTCGGTGCATTGTTTACATCTGGATTACCCCAGGGTTGAACTGGGGAATGCTGGGATTATTATTTGCCATCGCGATGCCGCGTGAAATGACATTTCGAGTTTCGAGAGGATCGATGATCCCGTCGAGCCATAGTCTCGCCGCCGCGTAGTAAGGGTCCATTTCCTTCGCGTACCGATCCTGGATTTCGTTCAGCATCTTGTTCTGCTCAGCTTCACTTACGTCTTTTCCTCCTTTTTCCATCTGCAGAACCTTGATACCGAGAAGAGTCTCGCTTGCCTGTTTTCCGCCCATGACTGCAATCTGTGCGGTGGGCCAGGCAAAAATGAGCCTGGGGTCGTACGCTTTGCCGCACATCGCATAGTTACCGGCTCCAAAGCTGTTTCCAACAAAGATGGTAAACTTCGGCACCGTACTGTTTGCAACTGCATTAACCATTTTTGCACCATCCTTGATAATTCCGCCTTGTTCGGCCCGCTTTCCGACCATGAATCCCGTCACATCCTGGAAGAATACGAGGGGGATACGTTTCTGATTGCAGTTGAGAATAAAGCGCGTTGCCTTATCCGAGCTGTCACTGTAAATGACGCCGCCCACCTGCATTTCGCCTTTCTTGGTCTTGACGACCGCACGCTGGTTTGCGACAATGCCGACCGCCCAACCATCGATGCGCGCGTAGCCGGTGATCACGGTTTTCCCGTAGGCCGATTTGTATTCATCGAACTCATTTTCGTCCACAATCCTGGAGAGGACATCGTACATGTCGAAGGGCTTTGTCCGATCATCCGGGATCAGACCGTATAATTCCCTGGGGTCGTGCCTCGGAGGTCGTGGAGCAATACGATTGAATCCCGCTTTCGGTCGATCGCCAAGCTTGCTGATGACACTGCGAATGGCTTTCAGGCAAGCATGATCGTCCGGCATTTTGTAATCGGTGACACCGCTGATCTCGGAATGCATTTCCGCCCCGCCAAGTTCTTCGATGTCTACATCCTCTCCTATTGCTGCGCGCACGAGATGGGGGCCTGCGAGGAAGACGCTGCCGGTTTTTTCGACGATAAACACTTCGTCGCTCATGATGGGCAGATACGCCCCGCCGGCAACACAGGGACCCATGATCGCTGCGATTTGGGGAATCCCCAGAGAAGACATCACTGCGTTGTTCCGGAAAATGCGCCCAAAATGTTCCTTGTCCGGAAAGATTTCATTTTGCAGGGGTAGAAATACTCCGGCGGAATCGACGAGATAGACGATGGGGAGTCGGTTCTCGATGGCGATTTCCTGCGCGCGAAGATTTTTCTTGCACGTGATCGGAAACCAGGCGCCTGCTTTCACGGTGGCGTCGTTCGCGACGATGACGACCTCGCGTCCATGGATAATTCCGACGCCGAAGACTGTTCCCGAAGAAGGGGCGCCTCCAAACTCTTCGTACATTCCATATGCGGCAAATAACCCGATTTCCAGAAAGGTGCTTTCCGGGTCAATGAGCTTCTGGATGCGCTCTCTTGCGGTAAGCTTTCCGCGCTTATGAAGTTTCTCGATGGCCTCTTTGCCGCCGCCGAGTTTTACGGCCTCGGTTCTCTCTTTGAGGAGACGAAGGAGATTGTTGAAGTTCTCTTCGTATTTTGTCATGGATGAGTCGAGGTGAGGGAAGACTTATTTGAGATCTAGAACTTTACGCGCGATGACCATCTTTTGTATTTCGGACGTTCCTTCGCCGATCGTGCAGAGCTTCACATCTCGATAGAGTTTTTCTACAGGGAAGTCTTTGATGAGGCCGTAGCCGCCGTGGATTTGAATCGCCTCACTCGTCACCCGCGCCGCCGCTTCGCTTGCGAAGTACTTCGCTATGGAGGATTCCAGAACGATGTCTTTGCTATGATTCTTGAGAAACGCTGCGCGATATGTGAGAAGGCGTGCCGCTTCTATTAGTGTGGCCATCTCTGCCAGCTTCCACTGGATTGCCTGGAATTCGCCGATCGGTTTTCCGAACTGGCGGCGCTCCTTCGCGTATTTCAAACTTGCGTCCAATGCCCCCTGCGCAATGCCGACCGAAAGAGCGGCTATACTGATACGGCCGCCATCCAGAACGTCCAGTGCCTGTTTGAAGCCGGTGCCTTCTTCACCGAGGAGATTTTCCCTCGGCACGCGGCAATTGTCAAACGCGATCGCGGAGGTGTCACAGCAGCGCATCCCGAGTTTGTTTTCTTTCTTGCTGACGATGAATCCCGGCGTATCATTCTCAACAATGAAGGCCGAAATGCCCTTCTTGCCTTTGGATTTGTCCGTGATTGCCATGACGACTGTGACGTTTCCAACGGAGCCGTGGGTGATAAAGTTCTTGCTCCCGTTCAGGACGTAGAAGTTTCCATCGCGAACGGCCGTCGTGAGCATTCCGGCCGCATCGCTGCCGGATGTTGGTTCGGTGAGTGCCCACGCTCCGATTTTCTCTCCGCTCGCGAGATTCGGAATGTGTGTTCGCTTCTGCGTTTCACTGCCGAAGGTATAGATGTGATTGGCACAGAGACTGTTGTGCGCGGCAATGCTCAAACCGATCGAGGGATCGATTCTCGCAATCTCTTCGATCACCGTGACATATTCCAGGTATCCGAGTCCGGCGCCGTTGTATTCTTCGGGGAAAAAAACCCCCATGAAGCCTAATTCCCCCAGCTTGCGAATAATCTCAACGGGAAATTCCTGGGATTCGTCATATTTCATCACAACAGGTTTGATGACCTTCTCGGCGAAGTCCCGCGCGACCTGCTGCACCATCTTTTGGTTCTCTGTTATTTCAAACTCCGGAGCCAGAAGCCCGACAGTATTCTCCTGCATGACGTTTTTTCCGTTACGTGACGTTCTGTATGCTCGAATTATCCAGGAGTGATTCCGCAAGATCGTACGGCGAAATCCGCCCGTTCATAATGGCAGAAATTCTCGAATCAAGCAATTTCTCCCGCTCCGGCGTCCAGAACTCGACGCGGAGGCGTTCGCTGATGAGCTCACGGACACGATCCGCAACGCGGGCTTCGCGCCGTTTTTCCAGAAGAGAATATTTTTCCATGAACACTCGATGTGCCGAAATCATTCTTGCGATGGTGTCTATGCCGTTCCCTTCTTGCGCAACACTCTGGACGACATCGGGATTCCATCCATTCTGACGGGGACGAAAGTTGAGAATCATTTTGATCGACATGACCGTTTTCTCTGCCCCGGCGCGATCGGCTTTGTTGACGACGAAGAAGTCGCCGATTTCCATCAATCCTGCTTTCATGGCCTGGATTGAGTCGCCTGATTCGGGAACAAGGACGACGACCGTTGTATCCGCCGCCCGGGCAATATCGAGCTCCGACTGACCGACCCCCACCGTTTCCATGAGCACCATATCGTATCCTGCTGCATCAAGGATATCGGCCGCCTCACGTGCTTTCTTACTAAGGCCGCCGAGGCTTCCTCGAGATGCCATGCTACGGATGAAAACGCCTTCGTCGAGTTCCACCTCCGTCATGCGAACCCGGTCGCCGAGCAGCGCACCGCCCGTGAAAGGGCTTGTAGGATCGACGGCAATAATGCCCACACGTACCTGTTGCAGGCGGTACAGCCGCGCGAGCTTGTTCGTGATTGTGCTTTTCCCAGCGCCCGGGGGCCCTGTAATCCCGACGCGATAACTTTTTCCGGTGCGCGGGTACAATGTTTTCAACATTTCCAGCGACTCGGGCTCTTCGTTTTCCACGAGTGAGATCGCACGCGCTATGCTTACGCGGTCGCCTCTAAAAATTCCATCGAGTATGTCTCGCAAAGACTTCGGTTTGTAGGTCTTCACGTCACGTCACGAATCATGTATGCTTCTTGAAGAATTCAACGGTTTGGTTCAATCCTTCCTGCAGCGAAAAACCTGGCCTCCAGCCCAGTGTCTTGATCGCCTTCGAATGATCAAGAACGCTGCGCAATTGTTCCCCCGCTTTCGGCGAGCCATGCTGTTCGGGGCATTCCGCGCCGGTCAGTGTCCGTAGCGTGTTAAAGAGTAGATTCACGTCGGTCTCGATCCCCGTGCCGATGTTGATGGAATGGGACCCATGGACGTTCAGTGCGGCGAGGTTCGCACGGACGATATCCGAAACGTAGACGTAGTCGCGCGTCTGCTTTCCATCTCCGTTGATAATGGGCTGTTGGCCTGTAAGCATTTTACTTGTGAAAATCGCGACCACACCCGCTTCGCCATGGGGGTTCTGGCGCGGCCCATAGACGTTGGCATATCGTAACGATATATACTGCAAGCCAAAGACAACGTTATGATAATACAAATAATTTTCAGTCGCCAGCTTTGTAATCCCATACGGAGATAGAGGTCGAAGAGGATGCTGTTCGTCGGCAGGGAAATATTCCTGTTCTCCATACAACGCACCTCCGGTCGAGGCAAAGATAAACTTTTTCACGCCAAATTTGCGGCAATTCTCCAGAAGGTTAACGCTGCCCAGAACGTTGACGGAAGCATCGAACATCGGGTCTTCGACGGAGCGACGCACGTCCATCTGCGCCGCATGGTGGTTCACAACGTCGATCTTATTCCGCTCGAACAATGCTCGAAGCTCACCGCTTTGGATATCGAGCTGGACAAATTTGGCCTTCGGATGAACATTCTCTAAACTCCCCGTAGAAAGATCATCCACGATTATGGCATTGTGACCCGCATCGATATAGGCATCTGCGACATGTGAACCGATGAAGCCGGCGCCGCCGGTGACGAGAATATTCAATGGTGAGACCCTTTGCGCCGATCTAGCTTGTGATGAGTTTTAGTCGCTGTAAAGCTTTTTCGCCGATGTCGCTCCGGTGATATGCGCCATCGAAGGTTATCCTTCTGACGGCGCGATATGCCTTGCCGATGGTTTCTGCAAGCTCTCCTTTGGGACCGATCGCGGTAACACCTAAGACTCGACCACCTGAGGTTACAATTCGTTTTCCGTCCCGCTTCGTTCCCGCATGAAACACCATCACGTCGGGCTCAAACTGCGAGTCGAGTCCGTCAATGGTTTTGCCTTCGTCGTACGCGTCGGGATAACCTGCCGAGGCAATCACCACACAAACAGCTGAAGCTGCCCGCTGCTTGAGACGGATGTTCTGCAGGTTGCCGGAAATCGCAGCAAGAAAAACTTCGACGATATCGTTTTCAATCAACGGGAGGAGCACCTGTGCCTCGGGGTCACCAAAGCGGCCATTATACTCCAGCACCTTCGGTCCGTTCTCCGTCATCATCAAGCCCGCGTAAAGGCACCCCGTATACGGTCTCCCTTCGTTTGCCATGCCACTGATTGTCGGTTCAATAATTCTCGTGCGGATCTCAGCCATCAGTCCCGGGGTTGTGCCAGGCGCGCTCGCATATGCACCCATCCCTCCGGTGTTCTTTCCTTTATCCCCATCAAGGATACGCTTGTGGTCTTGTGCGGTCGGTAAGAGAATAACGTTTTTGCCGTCCGACAGGGCAAAGACCGATAATTCTTCACCGGTCAAGAACTCTTCAACGACGATATTTTCCCCGGCGGGACCGAACATCTTTTTCTGAATCATTGCATCAAGAGCTTGCAGCGCCTCATTTCGGGTCTCGCAAATCAGCACTCCTTTGCCAGCCGCCAGACCGTCTGCCTTGACGACAATGGGTACATCGAGGTTGCTGATGTATCGCGTCGCTGCAGCGTGGCGAGATTGGTCGAACGTCTCAAACCTCGCGGTGGGGATGTTATGTTTTTTCATGAAATTCTTTGCGAACACCTTGCTGCCCTCTAATTGGGCAGCCGCCTTCGACGGCCCGAAAATCTTCAGTCCCTCATGTTCGAACCGATCTACAATTCCTTGCGTGAGCGGCTGCTCGGGGCCGACGACTGTTAAGTCGATGCTGTGAGTTTTCGCAAGTTCCAGCAGCGAGGGAATGTCCTCCGGTTTGATGCTGATACATTCTGCAAGTTCTTCAATACCGGCGTTCCCGGGTGCGCAGAAGATTTTCTTCACGAGCGGGCTTTGACCGATCTTCCACACGAGCGCGTGTTCACGTCCGCCGGAGCCGACGACAAGAATATTCATAGACTTAGCTTTCCGAGAGGAATCCAAAGACCGTCGCCAGTTCTTCTGTCAGTTTCACGCGGCTGTAGCGTTCGACGACATCTTCGCGAGGTCGTGGCAGGTTCCCACGCCGGTGCTGATCATAGAATTGAAGAATGGCTTTTGAGATTCCATCGACGTCATCGGGCCGAACGGCCACGCCGCCGCCCGATTCGAGAATTGTTTGCTTGACGAAGCCTTCGGGAACACACGCGAGGATGGGCTTCCGTGCCCCGAGATATTCGTAGAGCTTGCCGGGCGACTGTCGGTCGTTACCGAGCGTGAGCCAGAGAAGGTCCGAGGCCAGCAGCTCTTCAACGCATCGGCGATGGTTCAGGTAGCCGTGAAAGCGCACGATGCCGTCAAGCCCGAAGGATGAAACTAACTTCTTATCGGCAGTGCGAAATGCGCCTATGAAATGGATTTCGACATTATCCACAAAGGCCGGCTGCAGGGAAATTGCCTGCTGGACGGCCCGCAGGAAACAGACCGGTGAACGATCTCCGTAAAACGTTCCCGCATGAGCAATTCGCAGTTTTGACCGAGCTGAGCTTTCGCGCTGTGGAGTGACCGCACCATCAGCCATGTCCGCCGGATCATAACCCTGCGAAATAATCCTTACGTCATTGTACTGGAGAAACTTGTAACGTTTCAAGAGTAATTCCTTGACGCGCCTGTTTGTTGTGATGATTGCAGAGGTTGAGCCCAGCACGCCTTTCTCCAAATGGTAATGAATATAGCGGTGCAATGGAGTTGGATAATATTTATTGGGATACTCGTGCCACACGTCTCGGTAATCGGTCACCAGGGGAACGCCGTAGCGTTCGCGCAACTTCTTTCCGATCAAGAAATCCGTGAACGGAGGAGCGGTAGCAAAAATAACCTTGAATTTCTTCTCGCGGAACAGGCTGTCCATTCTCCGAAGAACTTTGCGCTTCCATAGGACCTTGTTATCGGGAATGAAAAACGTATCGCTCAAAAACGTAAACATCTTTCTCAGTGGCTCGGAGGGCAATTTCACCACTCGCTTCTTGCGGAATAAGCGATTCGGGTCGAGCGAACCGATCCGAACGATGTCTATGTCGAATGGCTCCAGTTCATCAAGCAGCGTGTAGTCCTCGGCGAAGTACCCTGTTGGCGTGACGGTCACAACGGTCGGTTGCCAGCCGAACTGAGGCAGGTACTTGACAAACTTGAGTGTCCGCTGAACCCCGCTCAAGCCCATGGGGGGAAAGTAATAGGCAATCACTAAGACGTTGCGTCGGAGGTCAGCGGCGGTCATCGGAAGGTGGGAATCCTCCGTCAGATGACAAGGAGTTCTTTCGGCGAACTGCTGAGGACTTCACAATGTGCGTTTTTGATGAGGATGTCATCTTCGATACGCACACCTCCCACGTCCGGGATGTAGATTCCCGGCTCGATGGTGATGACATTCCCCGCTTCGAGCCTGGCATTACTTTGTTTCGAAATCCGCGGCGGCTCGTGGATTTGTAAGCCCAACCCGTGTCCAAGGGAGTGGGAGAAATATTTTTCATAGCCCTTCTCTCTCATGTAGCCTCGTGCGACGGCGTCGAGATCTCTTGCCAGCACTCCACTTCCTGCCGCAGCGATGGCGCGGGCCTGGGTGTCCAGCACAACCTGGTACATCTTTCTTGCCTCGCTCTTCGGTTTTCCCACCGATACCGTGCGGGTCAGATCGCTGTGATAGCCTTCGTACACGCACCCCGCATCGAGTGTCACAAAATCGCCGCGGCGAATTTTTTTTGATGAAGCGCGTCCATGGGGCAGCACTCCCCGTTCGCCGCTGGCGACGATGATCTCGAAGGCATCGGACTCTGCACCATATCGTCGCTGCCGATAGGAGATCTCCGCTGCCACATCTTGCTCGCTCATACCCGGATGAAGGATGTCGAGTATTTCACTGAGAACACGATCTGTGATGGCGACAGCGTGCTTGATCCTCATGATCTCGGATTCGTCCTTCACTGCGGCAATGTTCTCGATCATATCAACGTTCGGGAGAAATTTTACCTTCGGGAGCTTCTTTCGCAGGGTCTGATACGAAGAAAAGGGAAAAGTGTTTCCATCAAAGCCGGTGCGCCAGCCGTTTCTGAGCAATCGAAGTCGCTGAATTTCATCGAAGTGACTATCTGGCGTAATTGAGATTTTCCAGCCGTGGGTTTGCTGTTTTGCCTGGGTCGAGTATCGACTATCGGTAATCAAGTAGGCGGCATCGTGTGTTATGACTCCAATGCCGCTTGAACCCGTGAACCCGCTGACGTAGCGAAGATGTGGTGAAAATGTTACGAGGAATGCATCGAGATGGAGTCTGTCGAAACGTTCCCGGAGTCTTTGGACACGAGCGGACATTCGCCTTACAGGTGATAATTCGGTGCTTCTTTTGTGATGTCGACGTCGTGCGGGTGGCTCTCACGCAGACCGGCATCCGTGATACGCACAAATTGTGTTTTCGTTTTCATTTCGTGAATCGTATGGCATCCGCAGTAACCCATCGCCGCCCTCAGCCCGCCGATCATCTGAAACACCGTATCGGAGAGATGGCCTTTGAACGGTACCCGCCCTTCGATCCCCTCGGGGACGAGTTTCATCAAATCGTCTTCGACGTCCTGGAAATAGCGATCGCTGCTTCCCTTTTTCATGGCATCAAGTGAGCCCATCCCACGATACATTTTGTAGCTGCGTCCGTCATACAGCACCTTTTCTCCCGGGGACTCTTCGACTCCGGCAAGCAGACTGCCGATCATGACAGAATCTGCGCCGGCAGCTATGGCCTTGGCAATGTCACCGGTCTGCTTGATGCCTCCATCGGCGATGACGGGTATTTTCGATCTCATAGCGGCGCGCGCACATTCGTAAATTGCCGTAACCTGTGGAACACCCACGCCCGCGATGACGCGCGTGGTGCAGATTGAGCCCGGTCCTATGCCAACTTTGAGCCCGTCAACCCCAAGCTTGACCAGGGCACGGGCGCCTTCCTCAGTGCCGACATTGCCGGCGATTAATTCAAGCTCAGGAAAGTTTTTCTTCAAAAGCTTTACCATGTCCATGACCCCTCTGGAATGTCCGTGAGCTGTATCGACAATAACGACGTCGACGTTTGCGGCCATCAACGCAGCAACCCGATCCACCGTATCTTCCGTAACACCCACGGCGGCCCCAACTCTCAATCGTCCCAGTTCATCCTTGCAGGCGTTCGGGTGCTTTTTCTTTTTCTGGATGTCTTTGAAGGTGATAAGCCCCTGCAGGGTGCCCGAGCTGTCGACGACGGGAAGCTTTTCGATTTTGCGTTTCTGGAGGATTCGCTCTGCCTGCTCAAGCGTGGTGCCGACAGGCGCCGTTACCATATCATGGTTCGTCATGATTTCCGCAACGGCCAGACTGCGATTCGGCTCGAGGCCTAAATCGCGGTTCGTGACGATGCCGATAAGTTTGCGGCCATTGTTCACAATCGGTATTCCCGAGATTTTGTATTTGCTCATCAGTTCAAGCGCATCGCCGACCGTTTGTTGCGCCTGCATCGTGATCGGATCGCGGATCATCCCGCTTTCGGAGCGCTTGACTGTATCCACTTGCTCTGCTTGTTTTTCGATGGTCATATTCTTATGAAGGATGCCGATGCCGCCTTCACGCGCCAATGCCATTGATAGCTCTGCCTCCGTCACCGTATCCATCGCGGCGGAGACAAGAGGGATGTTCAGCGGAATGTTTCGACTGAGCCTCGTACGGACATCGACCTCGCGCGGAAGAACATCTGTTTTCCGCGGAACCAGGAGAACATCATCGAACGTTATTGCTTCTCCAATAAATCGTTTCATACGAGTTGAGCCTTGGTTTTTTCCGTCTGATACCTGGTTTACACAAAAGCCGGGAATCCCGTGATATCCTCGCCAACAATCAACGTGTGCATTTCGTGCGTCCCCTCGTACGTTTTCACCGACTCGAGGTTTGCCATGTGGCGCATGACAGGGTATTCGTCAAGGATTCCATTGGCACCCAGAATTTCTCTGGCGATGCGTGCAATTTCCAACGCCTGGTGCACATTATTTCTTTTTGCGAGCGAGACCTGCTGAAACCTCAGCTTGCCCTGGTCTTTCAATCGACCAAGCTGCAGGCACAGAAGCTGCGCCTTCGTAATTTCGGTCAACATGTAGACCAGTTTCTCCTGCGTGATCTGGAATGAGCCGATTGGCTTGCCAAATTGAATCCGGGATTTTGCATAATTCAGCGCCGTGTCAAAGCAGGCCATTGCAGAGCCCACTGCACCCCATGCGATGCCATAGCGGGCCTGGTTAAGACACATCAGCGGAGATTTCAAGGCTTCGGTGTTCGGCAGGATGTTCGCCTTGGGGATCATGCAGTCTTGAAAGATCAATTCGGAAGTAACCGATGCCCGCAGCGAATGTTTTCCCGTCATTTCGGGAGCCGTAAAACCCTGCGTTCCTTTCTCTACCAGGAATCCGTGGATGACGCCGTTCAACTTAGCCCAGACCACACCAACGTCTGCAATCGTTCCGTTGGTGATCCACATCTTTGCGCCGTTAAGGACATAGCAATCACCTCGCTCTTCTGCCCGGGTAATCATGCCGGCCGGATTAGAACCATAATCGGGTTCTGTGAGTCCAAAACAGCCGATTTTTTCCCCGCTGGCGAGTTTTGGTAGCCAGCAATCTTTCTGCTTCTCAGACCCAAACTTGAAGATTGGATACATGACCAACGCACTTTGCACCGATGCAAAGCTGCGGATGCCGCTGTCACCGCGTTCAAGCTCCTGCATAACCAGTCCATACGCAACATTGTTCATTTCCGCACAACCGTACTTTGCCGGAAGGGTGGCGCCAAACAGGCCAAGTCGGGCCATTTTCGGGACAAGCTCCCTCGGAAATGTACCTGCGCGGTTATGTTTCTCAATGATGGGTAAAACATTGCCGTCCACGAACGCACGAACGGTATTGCGGACGAGTATCTCTTCTTGGCTCAACAGGGATTCACTATTATAGTAGTCAACGCCCAGGAATTTTTGCATGGAAGCTATTCTGCGATTCGATCAAAACCATCAATACAACAAACGCCCTGTCTTGTGGCGAAGCCATCACTCCCGTGAACGGCAAACATGGCAAAGCCAGAACGTTGTGGCAGGGCGCGAGACTATCGATTTCTATGCCAAATTAGCAAAAAGTTGAAGGAAAGTCAAGAATCGTGGAACGCGCGCAGGTCTGAACCAGAAGATTTGAACAATACGAGAACGCGGGGAGGGGACGCTATCGGACGTTGATGCGGTACCGTTTGATTTTGAGGTAGAGCGTCTTTTGACTGATGCCGAGGTTTTGTGCAGTCTTCGTGCGGTTCCCCTTGAAGTGAATGAGGGCTGCCTCGATATGGCGTTTCTCAACTTCCTCGAGGGCAAGAATTCCGTTCGTGCCATTGGCTTTCATTTCTACAGCGATGGATGAAGATTGTGTGAAGGGTTGAATGGGACGGGGCGAGAGAAGAAGGTCGTGCGGTTGAATCACCTCGCCTGGCGACACGATGAGTGCCCCTTCAAGTACATGTTCTAACTCCCTGATGTTACCAGGCCAATCGTGATTCATGAGAACTTCAACGGCCTCCGGACTGATTGTTTTCATCGTTTTCGATTTCGCTTTGGACTTGAGGAAATAATCGACGAGAACCGGTATGTCTTCTTTTCTGTCGCGTAGAAGAGGCATGCGGATTGTAAAGACATTCAACCTGTAGAGTAAGTCTTCGCGAAACCTCCCCGCACGGGATTCTGCCTGCAGATCTTTATTCGTTGCGGAGATAATACGGACATCAACATTGAGTTCGTTCACACCGCCCACCCTGCGGAAGTTACCCGTCTCCAGAAAGCGCAGAAGTTTCGGCTGAATGGCAGGACTTATGTCTCCCACTTCATCGAGGAACAGGGTCCCACCTTGTGCAATTTCGACCAAACCTTGCTTCGTACTGTACGCGTTCGTGAATGCTCCCTTCTCGTGTCCGAAGAGTTCGCTTTCAAGGAGGCTATCCGGGATGGATGCACAGTTTAGTGTTACGAACGGACGATTATGTCGACCACTATTCCTGTGTATAAGGTTGGCGATAAGCTCTTTTCCGGTTCCGCTCGCTCCTTCAATAATGACGATGGAATTGCTCTGGGCAACCTTCAGCGCGCTTTCGACCGCAGTTCGCAGGAGCTTGCTCTCACCGATGATCTCCGACGATCCTGCTCTGCGTGAAAGCTCGCTCTTCATCAGCGTGTTGTCGATGACCAGCTTCTTCCGCTCGAGTGCGCGTTCGATAGTGTTCAGTAATTCAGCAAAATCGTAGGGCTTCGAGATGAAATCGTAAGCCCCCAATTTCATGCTCTGGATCGCCGTAGCAACGTCAGCCTGACCGGTAATGATAATGACTGGTGTGGACGGGGTGCAATCCTTAAGGATTTTCAGCACTTCCGTGCCAGCCATGCGGGGTAGTTTGATATCCAGGAGAATCAACTCGTACAAGGTCTTCTGAACCTTGTTGATGGCTTCGGCGCCATCAAAGGAAAGATCTACTTCGTAGTCACCAAGTTCTTGGAGTTCATGTTGAAGGACACGGCAAAAGGAGATTTCGTCATCGACAATAAGAAGTTTGTAACGCTGCTCCATGGCTTCCACCTCCGTGTCTTGCCCCATGGCGAGAGGCTATTCGCTCAGCACGCGTTCAATCGTGGTCAGCAGGTCGACGAGGTCGTAGGGTTTGCTTACAAAATCTTCAGCCCCCAACTTTTTTGATTCAATGGCATTCTTCAGGTCGGCAAAACCCGTGAGCATGATAACCTTCACGTGAGGATATTTTTCTTTCATGAACTTCAGCACTTCGAATCCGTCAACCTTCGGCATTTTGATGTCCAGCAGCACAAGGTGAAAAGGCTTCTTCTGGACGATCGCTATCGCTTGATCGCCATCGGCCGCCTGGTCGACTTCGTACCCTTCCCCTTCGAGTTCGCTGCTTAAAACCGTCCTCAGGGCATCCTCATCATCAACAACAAGGATGCGATTTTTTTCTGCCATACAAACTCCTCACGTGAAATTGGTGAAAAGAAGTTACTCTCAAGAAAACGCCTGCCATGCCGTCCCGCTGATTTTTCCTTCCACGCTCGTGTAACCCAAGGTAAGAAAAGCCTTGAATAAAAGCAACCCCGACAGGTAATTATTTCCTGTATTCTTATTAAATATTTATAAGAAAAAGCTTGCTATTGTGTTCAGGAAATACTATTTAATAGAGGTAAATATCCGACCTGGAGAGGTTGAGCACCAGATAAGCTATGGATAGTGAAGCCATCCACGTGTTGCTTGTCGATGATGACGCGGCCTACGTCACCGTAGCCGAGCACCTGCTTTCAACGTTTCATCCGAAGAAGTTCCATCTGATTGTGAAAAAGGATGGGGACGAGGCGATCGAAGAATTGAAAACCAACCACTCCATCCAGATCATTCTCATGGATTATTTCCTTCCGAGGAAAAACGGACTGGAGATTGCGAAACAACTCTCAGCCCGGAACATCGATATTCCGATAATTTTTCTCACGACCCACAAGGATTTTCACGCAGTTGTCGAAGCAATGAAGTACGGAGTACATGATTATCTGGTGAAGGATGAGGCCATGGATACGGTATTGCCGAAAACAATTCTCAGTGTCCTTGAGCGCGTTCAGTTGAAGAAACAGATTGCCGATGCTGAAAAGCAAAAGCTGGTCGCGCAAAAGCGCGCCGAAGCCATTCAAGAGCTTATCGTCGCCGTCTGCCATGAGTTTAACAATCCCCTCGCCGCAATAAAAATCAGTGCCGATATCGTTTCGCGTCAGGATCTTACGGAAAAGGAGAAGGCGCTGCTTGCTGAGTTCAGCGACAACATCAATACGCTTGAGAAGGAAGTTCTCAGACTCAGAAACATTCATTGGGATATGGATTCTCCGAATGAACCATGATTTTACCAACCCATGTTTTTCGTGGATGCTGTCTTGGCGACCAGAAGGCGGTTTGCGTTTGTGGGGGTGATTCCGTATATTAAGCGCGCGTTTATGAGATCAGGTGTATGGAAATATCCCCTGCATCGGCTTCTGCATGAGGGGAAAGTCGGTGTTCGAGAGGTTTTGAAAGTGGGTGGGAATGGTAGGAGTGGGGCTGGCTGCGGTTGTGGGGAAGTGAAAGTAAACTTCAGAGATGTCCCGTGAACGACGGGACTTTTTTTTTGACACAGGCGTAGTTCTCGATGCTCGTTCGGGATGTGGAACATATTCTGGAATCGTGGGCGCCGAAGGAAATAGCATGGGAGCGGGATAACGTAGGTTTGCAGATCGGAAGTCACGAGAAGCCGGTGCACAAGATCCTCGTGGCACTCGATGCGAGCGAAGAGGTCGTCGTTGAGGCGAAACAGAAAAAAGTGGATTTGTTGGTTACTCATCATCCTCTATTATTTCGGGCGCCGAAATCCATTACTCCTTCTGATAGGGTAGGCAATGTCGTGTTCAATCTCATTCAGAGCGACATTGCTCTTTACTCTGCCCATACCAATTTTGATTTCACGCACGGCGGGGTCAGTTTTGCCCTTGCCGGACAACTCGGGCTCGAGAACATTTCCTTTTTGGTAAACGGGCAGGGCCATCTCAGAAAAATCGCGGTATTTGTTCCCGCCGAACATGTCGAAAAGGTTGCAGAAGCAATGGCGTCTGCAGGTGCGGGGATCATCGGGCAGTATGACCACTGTTCGTTTCGGACTGAGGGAACGGGAGTATTCAGGGGGGGTGAAGACGCAAAACCGTTTCGCGGCAAAGCGGGAAAACTTGAGCAGGTGCAGGAAGTTCGCGTTGAAATGATTGTTCCTAGGTGGAACGTGTCCCCCGTGGTTCGCGCGATACTGGGGGCACACCCGTATGAGGAAGTTGCATACGATATCTATCCGGTAGAGAACGAAAGTGTGAACTACGGGATGGGAGCGTTCGGCGATCTCCCGCAGGAAGTGACGCTCGAAAAATTTCTCGCGATATTGAAGGAAAAGTTACAGGTCCCTTCGGTTCGCTTTGTGGGAGAACCGCACCGGCAGATAAAGTCGGTCGCGGTATGCGGGGGGAGCGGTTCGGAACTTCTCGATGCTGCCATTCTGCGAAAAGCCGATGCTTTTGTTACCGCCGATGTGAAGTACCACGCATTCGAATCTGCCCGGGGAACGATTGCGCTGATCGATGCGGGCCATTTTGAGACCGAGGAACCGTCACTTAACCGTCTTGTCGAACACTTGCAGCATGTCATTGCGCAGAGGAGAGAGGATGTGCAGGTGATGCAAACTTCGATAAATACGAATCCAGTTCAATACTATTGACCGATGCAGGGATCCTTCGAAGAGAGACTGCGAGGGTTATTCACGCTGCAGAAAATTGATTCAAACCTCGATGAGCTTGAAGCGCAAAAGGGAGATCTCCCGGAGCAGGTAGCCGGGTTGGAGGAGAAGTTCGGCAGTATCAAGGCAAATATCGAAGAATTGCATCTTCTTGTTATCACATCAGTTGTGGAACGCGATAAAGCAGACGTTGACATTCTTACCCTTCAGGGCAAGATTGAAAAGTACAAGAATCAACAATACCAGGTTCGCAATAACAAGGAGTATGACGCCCTGACCAGGGAGATATCGCTTGCTGAAACGAACATCCAGAAGCTTCAAAAACAGATGGATGAACTTGAGGGTCGTATGAAGGCGGCGAAGGAAGACTTGGGGCATCTGGAACAGGAGAGGATCGAGATCGAAACCCAGCTCAAAGAACGCCACCGCGATCTGGAGGAGGTTACCGAGATGAACAGGGATGAGGAGCTCAAGCTTCTGCATGAGCGGGAGAAGATTCTCGTCCGCGCCGATAAGGCGGATATTGGGCTGTATGAGTGGATACGAAAAGCCAAAGGAGGAATTGCCGTTGTCGCGGTGAAGCGGGATGCTTGCGGCGGTTGCCACAACCGCATTCCTCCACAGCGTCAACTTGAATTGCGGCAGAACTCTGTGATTTTGCGGTGTGAGCACTGCGGCCGGGTTCTCGTTTCCGACGAAATTGTGAAAACAAGCCCTATTACCCCATGACCATTTACGCTCACACCGACGGTGCCTCGCGCGGCAATCCCGGGGAAAGCGGAATCGGCATTATCATGAGGGACGAACACGGCAGGGTAATTCATTCGACGGGGAAATATATCGGAAAGGCTACAAATAATATTGCTGAATATGTGGCGTTGATCGAATGTTTGAAGAAAGCAAAAGATACCGCTTGCAAGAAACTCGTCGTGCTCTCGGACAGTGAGCTGATGGTACGACAGCTGCAGGGCAGGTATCGAGTCAAGAGTGAGGGGCTCAGAAAATATTTCCAGCGCGTGCATCGCATGTTGAAAAACGCACCCTTCGAGTTTGAGATTCGCCACGTATCCCGTGAGCAGAACCACGATGCCGACATGCTTGCGAATGTCAGCATCGATAGCAAGTCCCGAAACGTTCGGGAATAACACAAATTGTAATTCACTAGATCGGACATCAACTTGCCCGCCACAAGGAGGGCGGGCTTGCCCGCTCGATGAGTCGAGCTACGATTCACCGAATCTCTTCGAGCTGCGGTCTCCATGCGGGTCTGTAACATCGTGGATGAGCGTAGATCGTAGAGAAGTCGTAGACGCGTAGACGTGTCCTCGACCAGAAGGCGGGAATGGTTGCGGCAGTACATGCTGATCGTGCGTCGTGCAATCGCTCTCCGCCACAAGTGGAGAGAGGAAAGTCCGAACTCCGTAGGACAGAGCACCTCCTAACGGGAGGGTGCCGTCCCGCCAAAGCGGGATGGCAACGGAAAGCGTCACAGAAAACATACCGTCCTGCTTCGCCCCTGGCGAAGCAGGATAAGGGTGAAAAGGCGTCCTCCTGCGTCCGACTCGTCGGAACTGCGGAGGATCTTCCGAAGCCCCGAAAGGGACCGAGGGAGAGGGTAAGAGCCCACCGTCCCGGTGGTAACACCGGGAGCCAGACAAGCCCTGCTCGGAGCAAGACCAAGCATGTCCCGTTTCTCCCGCCTGTGCGGGAGAGAAGAGCGGTCCGCTCAACTTCCTTGTGGAGAACGGGACGGGTAGGTCGCTAGATCCCGCCTGTGAAGACGGGACCAGAGAAATGATTGCATCCGCCTTCGGGTGGAACAGAATTCGGCTTACAGACGCGCGATCAACATCTTGCTGCAAATCCCGCCCCTGGGGGAGCGATGTCCATCCCGCTCATCACGGGAGTCAATTATCCTTTACCGATTGCACCATGACGCGAGAACATCGATGGACCATTGCCCTTCCACCCGATCTTGCACGGGTCGCTCAACTTTCAAAAGAAATTAATGTTTCAGAAAACATTGCGAAGATTCTGATTCATCGCGGGATCGACTCTTACGGGAAGGCAAGGGATTATTTCCGCCCGACGTTCGGATTGCTCCACGATCCGTACCTGATGGATGGAATGGAGCGTGCTGTAGGACGGATTCTGGAAGCCCTGGACCATCAGGAAAAACTTCTTATCTTCGGCGATTATGATGTTGACGGTACGAATGGCGCCGCAATGTTGTACTTATACTTTCGGCATCTCGGCGTTTCACCGCTCAACATCATTTACCATATTCCCGACCGGATCAAGGAGGGGTATGGGATTTCGAAATACGGGATTGACCGGGCGAAGGAGTTCGGTGCAAGTCTTATGATAGCCGTCGACTGCGGGATCACGGCCTTCGAGCAGGCGAAGTACGCACGCGCACAGGGGATCGATGTCATCATCTGTGACCACCACGAGCCTGGGGAAGAGCTGCCCGAGGCCTACGCGGTGCTCGACCCATTGAAACCCGGTGACAACTATCCATTCAAGCAACTGTGCGGCTGCGGCGTTGCCTTCAAATTCATGCAGGCCCTGGCCCGGCGCAGGGGTGAGGAAGGCTCTGTCTATCCGTTCGTCGATTTTGTTACGCTTGCAACCACGGCGGATATTGTTCCCCTGATCGACGAGAATCGAACGCTTGTCAAAATCGGCCTTGACCAGATTAATACCAACCCGCGGCCCGGCTTGAAGGCCTTGATTGAAAGCTCCGGACTTACGTTGGGGAAGGTCACATCAGGGCAGATCGTGTTCGTGATTGCTCCACGCAACAATGCCGTCGGTCGGCTCGGAGACGCCATGCGTGCAGTTCAGTTATTGACCTGTGAGGATTCGGATGCCGCCTTCAGTCTTGCAAGAGTACTCGAGGATGAAAACCGCAACAGGCGCAAAATCGATGAAGATACGTTCACGCATGCGAAGGAGCTGGTGAAGAACCACCTCGATTTCGAAAATGATCCTGCTATTGTCCTTCATCAAGAGCAGTGGCATCCCGGTGTTATCGGGATTGTGGCTTCCCGGCTCGTGGAGGAATACTATCGGCCGACCATCATGCTGACCACCGTGAATGGCATTGCGAGGGGGTCTGCGCGGAGCGTCGCAGGTTTCGATATTTATCAGGCGTTGAAACGAGTCGAGGACAAGCTTCTGCAATTTGGAGGGCACAAGTACGCTGCCGGCCTGGCGGTTGATGTCGGGCGCATCGGCGAGTTCCGCGAGGCATTTAACGAAGTGGTCAGGGAACTCATGACGGAGGAGCTTCTCGTTCGGGAAATCGTTATCGATGTCGAGATCGGACTCAACGAGCTGACTCCACGTTTTCGACGCATCGTGCGCGAGTTCGCACCCTTCGGTCCTCAGAACCAGCGACCGGTGTTTCTTGCACGGAACGTTGAAGTCTCAGGTTCGCCGCGCATCGTTGGGAAGAATCATCTCCGCTTCAAGGTGCGGCAGGATGGCAAGGTCTTCGATGCCATCGGCTTTCATCTCGGCGAGCGTAAAGACCGGCTGCAACAGCGGATCGACCTTGTCTTTTCCGTTGACGAGACAGAGATGTATCCGGGAGGTGGAGATGGTGATACGTTTCCCCAACTAAAGGTAAAAGATTTCCGGGAAACGGCAACGTAGTTTTTCAGGCACGACGAAATACCATGTCAGGTCATTCAAAGTGGGCAACGATAAAGCGTAAGAAAGCGGTCGCGGATGCAAAGCGAGGGAAAATCTTCACCCAGGTCATCAAGGAGATTACCATCGCCGCAAGGATGGGAGGAGGGGATCAGGCGGGGAACCCACGCTTACGACTGGCAATCGAGAAAGCAAAGGCAAACAATATGCCGGCAGATAACATCAAACGAGCGATTCAAAAAGGTACAGGCGAGCTTCCCGGCGTTGCATATGAGGAAATGCTATACGAGGGATACGGTCCCGGCGGCGCTGCACTGCTCATCGAATCGGTCAGCGACAACAAAAACCGCACCGTGTCAGAGCTCCGCCATGCACTGGAACGCTACGGTGGTAAACTTGCCGCGGCAAATTCCGTGGCCTGGCTGTTCCACAAGAAAGGCGTAATCCATGTGCTCGGAGCGAATTGCCCCGAGGACGATGTGTTGAGCGTCATCCTCGATGCAGGCGCTGAAGATTTGAAAACCGAGGACGAACTGTATGTCATCACAACAGCTCCGGAATCGTTCGAACCGGTGAAAAATGCCCTCGAGGGTAAAGGGATAAGAATCGAATCGGCGGAGCTTCAGATGGTCCCGCAGAACACCGTAAGAGTCGAAGGTAAAGAGGCTGAACAATTGCTCAGGCTAATGGAGATCCTGGAGGATCACGATGACGTTCAGCATGTCTATTCGAACTTCGACATCGATGATAAAGTGTTAGCCGCATTCCAGGCGTAAAGGGGGGAGCAGATGACAGATAACGTTTTTTCATTTTTCCTTTTCAATTTTTCATTGGTTTATGATTGTCCTCGGCGTTGATCCAGGAACCCTGATCACCGGCTACGGCGTCATTGAAAGCCGGAACGGCAGGATGAAGATCCTTGAATGCGATGCGATCCGCAACCGGAGTGTGCAATCGATGCCGCGGCGGCTGGAGCGCATCTTTGAGCGGCTCACCACGGTTATCGACCGTTATCATCCGGACGAATTCGCGATTGAAACTGCGTTTTATGGGAAGAACGCTCAGTCGGCATTGAAGCTTGGTCATGCACGGGGCGCTGCCATGCTTGCTGCGGTGACAAGGGAAATCCCTACGACCGAATACTCTCCTCGTGAAGTCAAGAAAGCCATCGTTGGTACCGGTGCCGCCTCGAAAGAGCAGGTGCAATACATGGTCAAATCGCTGCTTCGGATGAAAACGATACCCAGATTCTACGATACCACCGATGCGCTTGCCGTGGCATTGTGCCACGTTCACCGCGGTGTCAAGCCAACCAGCCAGTTCCGTGACTGGAAGGCATACGTAAAGACTCATCCCAATAGAGTGAGGCGATGATCTCCTACCTCGATGGCGTGCTTGTCCATAAGTCACCCACCGAAATCATCGTGGATGTGAACGGCGTTGGCTACGCGGTGCACATTCCCGTTTCCACATTTGAAAAACTTGATGGATTGAACCAGCGGGTCAAGATCTTTACCTACCTCCACGTTCGTGAGGACGCGATGCAGCTCTTCGGCTTCGCGACGGAGCCGGAGCGAGAACTTTTTCGCCTGCTCATTTCTGTTTCGGGCATAGGCCCAAAGATCGCACAGGGGGTACTTTCCGGGATGGAGCCGATCGAACTGAGACAATGTATCACCTCAGGTGATATCGCTGCGCTGACGACGATCCAGGGCGTGGGAAGGAAAACTGCGGAGCGTATCGTTGTTGAGCTGCGTGACAGGCTAGGAAAAGTTGAAGAGGCTTCCGCAACAATGACCGGCAAGGAGGCCTCTGTCCGATCGGAGGCCCTCAACGCCCTGCTCTCCCTGGGATATACCCGTGTGACCGCAGATGCTGCGTTGCGGGCAGTTCTCCAGAACACGAAGGATTTATCCCTGGAAGAACTTATCAAGCAGGCACTGCGTCACACGGCGCGGTAAATCACGGCGGTTTTGCTTCGCGCGCACTTACTGTTTCTTCTCGGGGGCGTGCGAACATAATAGAAACATGCAAATTCTTGGTTGAAGCGGATTTCTCTCTTTGATTCATCTTTCGATTCTCGTTCGCGCGCTTAGGTAGACAAACGTGCATAGGAGGGCTGCCGATAGAAAAAAGTGCCTGACTTTCCACTTGGATTAATACTTGACTTTGACGAAACCCAAGATTAGATTGCGGATGTCATAACGGGAGAGCTAGAGGCAACCTTCCTTTTCGCCCCTCCCTCTCCTCAATTCGTTCTTGTAACAGTTTATTCAGAGAAAAAAACCCCTAAAGGTTCTGTCTATGAGGCGAACGGTACTACTTATTAGCATACTTACTATTCTCGTCTCCTGCCGCAAGGAGGCGCCGCCGGAGCCTCCTGGCCCCCCGCCGTATGTGCAGAGCATTTTCCTGGATACCCTGAGTGTGGACGTGACCGAAGTGCTCTTGCGTGTACGGGCTATTGATACGAGTGGGGCCGCCGAGGTTTCGGTGTACCGGGACAGCATGCCCCTGTTTGCAGGACAACCCGCACTGGGCGACACGAGCCTGCTCGACACAGCCCTTTTGCCTGCCACATTGCACAGCTACAAAGCCTACCGGTTGCAAAATGCCCAGCGCATTGATTCTGTGGTTCTGGCCGTGCGGACGATGGACACGACGAGCCACAGCTTCACCTGGCAAGTTGAAACGTTGGGGGATGGTGCCTCGAGTGTGCTATACGATGTGGCGATCATCAATGATACGCTGGTGTATGCGGTGGGAGAAATCTACGTACGAGATAGTCTTGGAAACTGGCAAAACCCGCCGTATAATCTTGCGAAATGGGATGGGACAAGCTGGTATTTGCAGACAGTATTCTACAACTCCTTCTACGTCGATCTTCGCTCAGTGTTTGCTTTTGGGGCCGAGGATATCTGGGTTGCTGGAAACGGCGTGTTACACTGGAACGGTCAGAGGTTTGTCGAGGTTCCGATTCCCCCTTCCGTTTGGGGCCCATATCTGATCAACAAAACATGGGGAAGCTCGAGCAGCGACTTGTACATTGTTGGCAACGGTGGCTCGATTGCCCACTACAACGGCGCGACGTGGCAGCGGATTGAGAGCGGGACGGATGTGGATTTGCTCGATGTGTGGGGCAGTCCCGATGGCAGTGTCGTGTGGGCGTGCGGGTGGGAAGACTTCAAGCCCACCGTTCTCTTGACATGCCGAGCCGGCAATTGGGAAAAAGTGTACGAAGATCCGAATCCGTTTACACTACGACAGGATTCTCTCTCCGGC
>Ga0247727_10001498_pt1 | contig 55431 bp, 55 predicted proteins | sample WisWelCaveWW1625_FD_202498 | JGI IMG/M metagenome (GOLD analysis project Ga0247727, IMG submission 202498) | Biofilm microbial communities from Wishing Well Cave, Virginia, United States - WW16-25 | ecosystem: Environmental > Aquatic > Deep subsurface > Groundwater > Cave microbial mat | place... | reverse complement strand
AGAGACGAGAGAATTCTCGCGGTACCACTCTGATTTCCCGCGAATACGCGGGACACTCACTGGACGACCAACATCATCCTGTTCCTGTAACGTGGAACAACTTCGGCTCGCTTACTTCGATTTCAGCTCGCGGCTCCGAGATGATTTTCAACCTGCTTCGTTGACCTGCTCGCACCTTACCAGGCTCGCTGACAACTACACCGATTTACTCGTTCTCTTCAACGCCTTTGATTTTCGCATTATGCCACAAATCAATTTGAGCGTCAACAACTTATTTCAACAACGCGTCCGTCTTCGTCGCCATGATGAAATCGTTTTTGTGCAAGCCGCCGATTTTATGCGTCCACCATTGAAGGGTGACTCTCCCCCACTCGGTGACAATCAATGGGTGATGATTTTCCTCCTCGGCAATCGCGCCGATTTTATTCGTGAATTCCAAGGCTTGAACAAAGTTCTTGAACTTGAAGACGCGCTCCAAGCGTTTCATGCCACCCACTTCCTTGACCTGCCATTCGGGAACTTGTGGCTGAAGTTCCACAATCTCAGTGTCGGTCAGAGTCGGTTCGCCGCCGCGGCAGGCGACGCATTTTTGTTGAGATAAGATAGTCATATCAAGGATTATACCGCTTACGCCGCCTCACTCCCACTTCAACTCATCAGTCAATTCAGCCAACGACCGCGGACCCCTCTTCTTCTTCTCCGTCATCTGTTCCGCGCCCTTTTTGGCGACGATTCGTTTGGCAATCATATTTGCCAATACTGCGTCGGGTAGAGTCTTGGGTTGCTGCGCCTGCCATTCCATCGCGCGCTGACCAGGCTCGCAGATGTCGAGATAGGGGCAGTAGCGATGTCCCCAATGGTCTGCGGGAAGATAATCGTCGGGAAGCGTTTCAGCGTCGAGACCAGTAAGCATTACCTGAACGCGTTCCATCAGGTCGGCGATGCCTTGCGGGTCGGGCGCGACCTCGTAGGAGGCGTGGTCGAGCGTATCGCGATTCTCGTAGTAGATGATTGCTCCCCTCATTGGAAACTGACCGTCGAAATATTTTTCCAGTCCCCACAAATAAACCTGCGCCTGACGCACGTGTTCCTCCTTGGGCATTTTCGCGGCTTTGATTTTGTCAAACTCCGCGCCCGCAGTTGTTTTGAATTCCAACACCCAAAATCCAGCGGAGGATGGGTCGGGCGCTTTATCAGGCGGAATGTACAGGATGCCGTCCACAAATCCATGGATGCGATATTCGGGAACGACGAAATACAATTCCTGCGTCAGGCAGGCGCGGGAGAGACCGCGTTGCAACCTGCGATGGCTGTCTGTGCCGACGGATAAAATACGACCAACGCGCGCATCCATGGGCGGCTTGGGACGACCCTGCAACTCGAACGCGACATAAAGCAGACATCCCTTTGCCAATGAGGAGGGTTTGATATATGGCTGTTCGGGCTTTTGCCAATCTTCACGCTGGAGCAAATCAACGACGTAATCGGAGGCGGTTTTGATTTTTTTCATTATGTTTCTCTTGTCACTGCGAGTGGCGCCTCGGCGCCGCGAAGCAGTCTCCTGGCGCGAGGGGATTGCTTCGTCGCAGCGAACGCTCCTCGCAATGACATGAAATAGGCAACGCTAAATGCGGAAGAAGAACCGCGTCTCGCCTGCTGTGTTGACTCCTTTCAGCGGGTCCACTTCAAACATCAGCGGGTACTGCGCGGTGACGTTGCCAATCACGAGCGCGTGGCGTTGACGCAGACGACGCACGAGCGCGTCCATTGTAGCGAAGTCAGTCGCGGCGCCGCGCGAGACGTGGCGCACGTCGTCTTCGTAGGGGATTCGAAGCAGGAACAAGTTATCGGCTTGGCGCAGAATCGCTTCATCCAATCCTTGAATCATGTTCGTCACAAAAAAACTGGTGATGCCCAAATGCCGCGCGCGTGTGACGATGTAATCAATACTTTGCCGCGACACATACAAATGCGCCTCCTCGAAAAAGATGAACGGGAAACGATGTGTGTTATGTTCTATCTCCCATTGGCACAAATCTTTGACCAGTTCGATGATTGCCTGCACAAAACCGCCGCGCGCCAAATTCGACAAGCCTGAGATGTCAATCACCAGCGCGCCGCCCTCGCGAATCTGGCGGTAGGCGCGGCTCAAACTGGCTGCCTCATTCGGACTGCGCGCGAAGATGCGCGTGTTGGCAAGCGACTCCAGCCTGGAGCGAATCGCATTGTTCACTACGAGAGCGCTTGCCCCTCCGCCAAATTCCTGGTCCTCCGCCATATCAATCAATTGCTCCAACCCCAGATAAGGAGCTTTGCGCCCAGATTCTTCGAGTCCTTCAGCCTCCGCCCAGAGTCGGGCAACGCGGTTCTCGAAGTGCATGGCAGAGACTTCGGGCAAGCCGAAACGTTGCATGAGCGTCATCAGCGGAGGCAGACCAAACTGCCTCACACCCAGCCGAAAGTTGCCTCCTGCTTCCAAGTGAACGATGCCGCGTCTGAGAACTTGTCCGCTTTGTTCATCCACCTCTGCTTTTGGAAGATGAATGTATTCACGATTAATGTCGAAGACAATGCACGGCGCGCCCTGTTCGATGAGTTGCAACAAAAGCACTTTCGCGAGATGACTTTTACCGCTGCCCTTGACTCCCGTCACGACGTTTACCTTTTCCAAATCCTGCCCTTCGATGTAGAAATCCTCCCCCGTCAGAGTCCTGCCGAGTCGCAGGTCATGTCCGAGACTGTGAGTGGCATTGGCAAATACTTCGTCATCGTCGGTACGCAGGACTTCCACATCACGCGCGGGAATCCAGCCGTCCCAGTTTTCCCAAATCACGCGTCCATTTTGATGGGCGGGAACCGTTTTACGGAGTTTGGCAAGCGCCAGTTTGATGTTGCCCATTTCGTCCACAAACTCGTTTCCATGCCCATTTCCCCCTGCCAGCGACATTTGCAGTTTGAGGATTTCCTCCTCTACCATCGGCAGGACGACAAGACTTTGCATCTGTTCGCGGGCAAGCGCGGGATAGGATGCCGTGCGGAAGGCGATAATCTGCACAATCACCGCCCGCCCCGACTCGCGCTCGCGCAGGGTCAGCGTTTCGCCGACGCGTAAATCCACCTCGCGCGGGTTGAAAAATAATTCTGCGAGGTCGCTTTCGATGCGATGGATTTGGACTTTGAGGGACGCGCTGGTCGTATCCATTAATTGTTGACCAATTGGGAAATTTCGAACGACGCATTTTCATGATACATGTCCGCGCCTTTCCTCATTTCCTCTGCCACGCTTTGTCTCAGCCAATCGGGCTCTATCACTTCCACTTGCGCGCCCCAACTGCGAATCCACGGCAGCATCTCGCGCGGGTCGGCGATGCTGAGGCGGAGAGTCAAGCCACCGTCCGCGTTTGATTCGATGGTTTGAGAGGCGTGCCAAATTCGTTCGCGGACGTAAGGAGCAATGTCGGGGATAAATCGGAGAAGCACCTCAACAGTCTCATCGCCTGTCATTATCCGCCAACTGTTTTGCAGATAGGTCGCGGCGTCGAAGTCGGCGGGAATCGTATAAGGTTCGGGAATGACATGAGCGGTTTGCAGTCGCTCCAGTTTGAAGGTGCGGATTTCACCCGAGGCTTCGTCATGCGCGATGACGTAAATCCCCGCGTCGGTCGCCTCCAGCGTATACGGCGCAATGACGCGTTCGCGCAACGTATCATCTTTCGGAGAGCAGTAGACAATCTGGACTTTGTGACCCGCGCCCCAGCCTTCGGCAATCGCTTCGAGGACAGCGGTGTGGCGGTGGTTGGCTGGTTGGGATTGGGCGCGCAACGCGGCGCGTTCGAGTTGCGAGGTTAAAGGTTCAGGGAGCGTAAGAGCGAGGCGGCGCAGGGCGGAAATCACATGCGGGTTGCGTTCGTCGAATGTGCGGGCAAGCAGCAACCCAGCCAGAACCAGCGCGACGGATTCGTGATAGGTCAGGCGGACGGTCATCTGATAGCGGGCGCGGTTGATGCGAAAGACGCCATGTTCCTGCCAGAGGGGGACACCCTGCTCCGCGAGGAAGCCCAGGTCGCGATACATCGTGCGGCGGTTGACTTTGAATTCGCGGGCAAGGTCGGATGCGCGCATTCCCCCAGGTTTGAGCAGCAGGATTTCTTCCAGTTGGCGCAGGCGCGCGGTTCTTGTTTTGAGACGTTCCATGTCACCATTCTTAGAACAAATTTTCCACTTATTCTACCATTGAAGTGTGACAGGTAAGGTCACATTTAAAAGCCCCTTATGCGCCCTCAGGTAATGTTATGGTCAATAAAATACAAATACCCCTGGCGACCGCCCTGCTTGTTCCACAAATCCACAGACTTCCGAATCCGTTTCAGGCAATCCATGATTTCGTCAACGGAAAGCGGCTCGGGCTTTAATCTGACGACTCCATCGCTTCCGCTCATTTGACTCCGTCCAAGCCGCCATTCGCACATCGCCTTCACGCGACCATAGACCAGTTGAGCGTTGTCTCCAAGATTCGGCGAGGCAGGCGCCTTGCCCCGCCCTTCGCCGCGATATTCCGTCCATAAAATGTTCAGGGCTTTATCAACATCGTAATCCAGCAGGCTGCGGTTTTCGCGATATACGCCCAATATCGCCACTTCGATGTTTTGCAGAACGTCCATGTATTTGTCTTCAAAAGTTGACATCAAATCACTTTTCTTATCCTTCGACAATCAGCGAATAATCAAAACTTTCACTGACTTGCGGGAGTTGGATATTTCCCTGCGCCTCCAATAATTTGCGCGCCGATATTCGAGCATTCGTGAAACATTCGTGGATGGTTTGAGAAATCTCGCAAAATCTCCTCTTTCGGCAATATCAAGAATTTTAGAATTGGAATTGCTGACAATAATTTCCATTTTTGGCGCGGAGTGAGCGGGGCTGAAGCCACCTGCTCAGCGCTTCGCGTGGAAGTCCTTCGGACTGGCGCGCCGAGTCGGATTTACACTTGCACCTGACGCAAGTGCAGGTGTCCGACTTTCACGTACTGAGGCAGGACTTCAGTCCAACGACACGTCCATACGCGCCCTGTCTACTTGTGTACCTGTTTCCTTGTCTACTCCTTCACCCCAACGCCTCCACAACCCTCTTGACTTCCTCGACCGAAGGCAAATGTACGCGCAACACTTTCCTCCCCGCCTCAATCAACGCTTCGTAATCGCCTAACGCCTGGGCGCGGATTAATGTGCCAAACGTCAGACCTTCGGTGGGGATGTCGAAATCCTTTTCGGGTTCGGCAGTAATGACAAGGAACAGCGCGTTCTTCGGTCCGCCCTTGTGGAATTGACCTGTTGAATGTTGAAAGCGCGGACCAAAGCCCGCGGTCACCGCGTTGCCCGTCTTCGCGCGGATGGCAACGCGCATCTTTTGCAGAGTATCTTCCATTTCGACGTTGCGCGGCAGATACGCGTTGATGGCAACGTAGCCGTTTGGTTTTGCCTTCTTCAAGAATCCGCTCAACACGGATTTCAACGACGCGCCCATCACAGCCGACGGCGAGAACACGGTCACGCCATCTTTCTTCCACGCGGGCTTGCCTTCCTTCAACTTGCCTTTCTTTTGATACTCGGCAATCTTCGCTTTCGTAATCTTCTTGCTACTCTCAACATTGGGTTGGTCAAACGCGTTCACTCCAAGCACGGAACACACAACAGCAGTCGCTATTTCCCAGCGATACATTTCCGCGCCGATTTCATAGAGACTGGAGACTGGAGATTGGATGACAGGATGTCCAGCATTGCGAAGCGCGATGATGGTTTCGTCATGCTCACCAGTTTGCCGCAGATATACAAAAATTCTATCATCACCATATTCTTTGACATCGCCAATCGGTTCAAGCGGAACGGGCAGGATTCCTTTTCCAAACTTGCCGCTAGACTCGGCGATGATTTGTTCAATCCAGCCTGCAAATGCGGATAAAGGCGCGTCACTCAGGACCGTGAGCTTGTCTCTGCCTCCGAGAGCGGATTCGCCGATGACGGCTCCCAGCGCCAAACCAGGGTTGCGCGCGGCTGGCGTATGTTCGCTGCATTGTTGTCGCATCCAATCGGCTTTGTCGAGCAGATGGTTCAAGTCCATGCCAAGCAACGCGGCGGGGACGAGACCGAAGTCGGTCAACGCGGAGTAACGCCCGCCGACGAATTCATCGGCAGAGAAAATTTTTCTGAAGTTGCGTTTTCTTGCCAACGCTTCCAGTGATGTGCCTGGGTCAGTCGTGGCGATAAAGCGTGAACCATCTTTCTTGCTGAGTTTCCAAAAGTAATCGAATGTCGCCATTACTTCGGCGGTGCCGCCTGATTTGCTGGCGACGATGTATAAACTTTTGTCGGGCGGATATTGTTCAGCGGCTAAGGCAACTTGCGCGGGGTCAGTGGAATCAAGAATAGCGAGAGATAATGGCGCTTCAATACCAGCGGATGCCATCAATGAACTAAACACTTCAGCAGTCAACGATGAACCGCCCATGCCTAACACAAGCGCTCGGTCAATTTTTGCTTTGCGAATCTCTTTGGCGAAATCTTGATATTCTTTCAAATTCTTACGCGCTTTGTCGGTGGAGTCCAACCAGCCCATGCGGATGGTGACTTCATGTTGACCAGCGGAATCTTTTGCCCAAAGTGTAGGGTCATGCTTCCAGAGGCGCGCGGGGATGGAATCCGCTTCAAGTTGCGCGATGCGTTTGGAAACGGAATCAGATATGGGTCCGAGTGAAGAGGCGGCGTTCTTCCTTCTCTCATCAATTGTCGCAAGCAGTTGCGCGAACGCGTCCGCAAAGGCTTTGACTCCTTCATCTTCCAATTCCTGAGTCACAACATCCATCGAGATGCCTGCGGCTTCGAGTTGATTGATTGACTCCTGCGCTTCATCAAGACCGCGCACGAGAGTCATCGCCGCGACGCCATGCTCTTTGAACGCGTCGAGCGTGGCGGGCGGGACGGTGTTGACGGTTTCGGGACCGATGAGGTTATCAATATAAATGGTGTCGGGGTAGGCGGGATTCTTCGTGCTGGTGCTCGCCCACAACGGACGCTGGACGCGCGCGCCCTTGTATTTGAGTTTCTCCCAACGACTGCCCGCAAAAGTTTTATGGAATTCTTCATACGCGAGTTTTGCGTTTGCAATCGCGGCTTTGCCCTTGAGGTCGGAGCCGTCGGGCAGGCGCGGGTCAATCTTGGTATCCACACGCGAGACAAAGAACGACGCCACCGACGCGATATGGTCAATGCCCTCACCCCGCCCTCTCCCATAGGGAGAGGGGGACGCGGCGCGGTCTTCCAACCCGCTGAGATACGCGTCCATCACTTCGGCATAGCGCGTGAGCGAAAAGATGAGCGTGACATTGATATTGAGTCCCGCGGCAATCGCCTTGCGAATCGCAGGTACGCCCTCTTTTGTCGCGGGAATCTTGACCATGAGATTCGGTCGCTTGACGCGCGCCCACAGTTGTTCGGCTTGCGCGACCGTGGCGTTCGTATCGTGCGCGATGTTCGGGCTGACCTCAAGACTGACAAAACCATCGCCGCCATTCGATTCTTCATACAGCGGAGCAAACGCATCGCACGTGGCGCGGATGTCTTCGATGGCAAGTTGCCAGAAGATTTTTTCCGCATCCCAGCCCGCCCATGCAAGAGGCACAAGCGCGGAATCATAATCTGTTGATTTCGCAATCGCGTTGTTGAAGATGGTGGGGTTGGACGTGACGCCGCGAATCTCGCCGCGTTCAATCATCGCTTTGAATTCGCCATTTTCCAATATCTTTCTTTGAATGTTGTCGTACCAGAGGGATTGTCCTAATTGAGTTAATTTCTTGATTGAGTCTGACATATTGTTTCCTCTTATCCTTGGTGAGTAAGTAGGGCTATACTGAAAACGCGCATAATATCTCGACAAGATTTCGACAGGCTCAACCACCAGCTCGATAACCAATTGCGCTTTTGCCCAACGGGTTTCGGCGGAATGAATTCCTGCCTCAGTACGTGGAAGTCGGTTAAAACCGACTCGGCGCGCGAGTCCGAAAGGCGGTGCGCTCAAGCCGCCGAGAGCAAGTTATGGATAAATATTTTCAACCACCCGCCTAGACATACGCAAGCCAGGGGTCATCTCGAATGACTGCAATCTGCTGTCCGAGATAGGCAAGGGGCGGGAGACCATGCCAACGCCGCAATAAATGATACGCAGGAGAAGTCAACAAACGACAGGCATCCACGGCAGGCTTCCAATCATCTTTTCGGATTTCGTTTACAGTAGGTTGACGAGGCAGTACGCCAAAATCCCAGGCGGCGCACAGGCGGGCGAGAAAATCAACTTTGTCCGCGAGGGTTGCCAGCGTTTCGGGTACGTCCGTGTCGGGATATAAAGAGCCGTCCAGCCAGTGAGACTCAAACATTTTACTTTCTTCCATTACGGAGAACAAAAAATAGTTATTCCTCTTCCAACTTATGTATCTTCCCTACGCGCCGCGCCAATCTCTCACCGCCCGCATCATTCCCAAGATAGCGCGCATTCAAAAACGCGGGGATGAGGGCTTTGGCGAGTTCGGGTCCAATCACGCGACCGCCGAGGCAAAGCACGTTCATATCATCGTGCAAGACGCCTTGCGCGGCGGAATAGGTGTCGTGACAGATGGACGCGTACACGCCTTTCATTTTGTTCGCCGCAATGCACGCGCCGATGCCCGAACCGCAGACCAGAATCCCGCGCTCGGCTTCGCCGTTTTGGATGGCGCGTCCCACTTTTTCGGCGAAGTCGGGGAAGTCCACGGGGTCGGCGGAGTGCGTGCCGAGGTCAATCGGTTCGTGTCCCGCGTTGCGGACCGCATCCAGCGTCACTTGTTTGAGCGGGAAGCCCGCGTGGTCAAAGCCGATGGCGATTTTCATACTAGCCTCTGGTGGTCGAGTAGTGACGCCGCTCTTTGGCGTCACGTATCGAGACCACATCATGTAATTTCCTGTGTACTTGTTATTGGTGGTCTCGATACGCCCCGAGGAATGCAGGGCTACTCGAGCACCAAGTTTCTTATAAAAGTTCTTTCGCTGTCGCGACAACATTCTCAACCGTAAACCCAAACTTCTCGAAGATGACCTTGTATGGAGCGGATGCGCCGTAGTGGTCAAGCCCGATGACGGACTTGGCGTATCGTTCCCAGCCGAGGGTTGTTCCCGCTTCGACAGCGAGTCGCGCCGTGATGTTTTTCGGCAATACAGACTCACGATAGGCTTCGTCTTGTTTCTCGAACAACTCCCAACTCGGAAAGGAGACCACGCGCGTCGCGATTCCTTCCGCAAATAATCTCTGGGCGGCTGAGTAAATTAGACTCACCTCCGAACCCGAAGCGATAAGAATCAATCGCGGGTTATCACCGAAATCTTTCAACACGTACGCGCCATGGGACAATTTGACAAACGGTCCGATCGCAAGTGTTGGAAGGGCTTGACGCGTGAGAGCCAGAGCAGTCGGTCCATCGCGGCGTTGGATGGCAACTTTCCATGCTTCTGTAGCTTCATTCGCATCCGCGGGACGGATCACAACCAAATTGGGAACTGCGCGCAACGCCATGAGATGCTCGATCGGTTGATGCGTAGGACCGTCTTCGCCGAGTCCGACGCTGTCATGCGTAAAAACGAAAATGGTCGGAGCATGAGAAATCGCCGCAATACGAATCGCGGGTTTCATGTAATCAGAAAAAATCAGGAATGTTCCGCCGTACGCGATAACGCCGCCGTAGAGATTCAACCCATTCAACGCCGCGCCCATGCCATGCTCGCGCACACCGAAGCGGAGATAACGTCCTGTTGGATTTTCTTTTTGAAAATCACCTGCACCGTCAAATTTTGTGTTGTTCGATGGAGTCAAATCTGCCGAGCCACCAAGGAGTTCGGGTAATTTTGCGGATAACACATCCAACGCTTTTCCTGAGGAAGCGCGCGTTGCCATGCCTTTTTCGTCGGCGGGAAACACTGGCAAATCAGAATCCCAGCCTTCGGGCAATTGACCCGCCAAACGACGCGACAACTCCGCGCCCAACGCGGGATGAATTATCTTATAAGCATCAAACTTCATCTTCCAATCGAATTCGCGTTCGCGTCCCTTTTCGACTGCCTCGCGATAAAACTCCAGCACTTCGCCTGGGATGAGGAAGCGCGGCTCGAGGGGCCAGCCGAGGTTTTCTTTCGCGGCATTGAGTTCTTCATCGCCGAGCGGCTCGCCGTGCGCTTTGGCTGTGCCTTGTTTTTTGGGCGCGCCAAAACCAATCGTTGTTCTTACACAAATTAATGACGGACGCGGGTCATTTTTCGCGGCGCGGATGGCTTGGTCAATAATATCCACGTCGTTGCCATCGGGCAAGACCTGCACATGCCAGCCATAGGCTTCAAAGCGCGCGGCGCGGTCTTCGGTGAAGGCTAAATCGGTGGAGCCGTCAATCGAGATGTGATTGTCGTCGTAGAGATATATGATTCGTCCAAGACTCAAATGTCCCGCCAACGACGCGGCTTCGGAGGCGACGCCTTCCATCAAGTCGCCGTCGGTGACGATGCCGTAAATATACGATTGGATGATTTCATGTCCGGGCTTGTTAAAAATCGCGGCGAGATGCGTCGCGGCGATTGCCATACCAACGCCTTGACCAAATCCCTGACCGAGCGGACCCGTTGTCACTTCGACGCCGGGAGTAAGTCGATATTCAGGATGACCAGGAGTTATACTCCCAAACTGACGGAAGTTCTTGATTTCATCGAGCGACACATCATAACCCGTCAGGTGCAGTAAAGAGTAAAGGAGCATCGAACCATGCCCACCCGAAAGAATGAAGCGGTCACGTCCCGCCCACTTTGGGTTGCGCGGGTTGTGGCGCAGGTGACGAGTCCATAATGTGTAAGCCATTGCGGCGGCACCCATGGGTAGTCCCGGATGCCCCGAGTTGGCTTGTTGGACGGCATCTGCTGAGAGAAAGCGAATTGTATTAATCGCACGGGTTTGTAAATCGTCTGCCATATCTAACCTGCAAGTAGAGGATACCCCATTTTACCATCGCCGATTACATATCTCCGCGCAAGGATGGGTTGTGGCGGACAACTTCGTTTAGTTCTTCGCCGTTGTCAAAGACTCGCCCGTTGAATCCCCTTGTGACTCTGGCAGATATGGGAGGAATGCGCTGTGGTTATCTGGTCTTTATTTATTTCGCCACAATTTCTCATCCTCTCGGGGTATTAAGATCATTCCTTCTCCCCTCTCTTTCGTAAGATCAACCTGCGCAGGCTTATTAATCAACATCCACGCGACATAAGCTGCGGCGAGTGCATCCAGCTCTGAAGAAGAGTAGAGCAACTCCATTGGCATGACGCCTGCCATTAAGTCGCTGCGCGTGATCTCTCCAAAGAACGCCATGGGGTCATTGATCTGCAATCCCTGATCATACAATATCAGAGCATGCTGAATCAGTCCTCCGAGCGTGCGGCGAGATTGGAGAGCTTGCCCAGAAAGTGAACGAAAACATTCGAGAGGGTTTGTTTCAACCCACTGCTTCGGGGCATTACTTGTTAGATAAGGTTTCAAACCTGCCTGTATGATTTTCTTCTTGATATCTACACATATCTTTTGCCCGCGCTGCGAAGATCTAATCCTTCCTCTGGATAACATATTGACGCCCAGTAGCGCTCTCTTATACTGCTCAAGATGAGCTGTTGGATAAGATATATCGCATCGCTCGAGAAGTACTACTTTTAAGTTGCCGTCGAGCACAACAAAAGTGATGGGCTTGCGCCCCGATGAAATATCAATGCCAGCAAAAATAAAATTCACTGTTGACATAGTTACACCTTACTTCAATATGTCTATAATACCACCTTATTGATTTCTAAAAATTGAAAGTCTCATTTTTGAGCACGGAAAAGCCAGAAAACACGACCGACTTTAGGCTTTTCAACCTTGTTTTGTGACATACCTAATTCAAAAACCAAGGGTTGGATAGTTCAAGAGCTATTTCCAACTCAAAACATGTATTTCCATATTTCTAATCCAGCCTTGCCGGAAAATTTCTACGACTTGTCAACTTGAATGGACTGATTAAACGAAAACCGCCTCCCCTGTAGCAAGAAAGGAGGCGGTCCGTAATGGGTAAAATCCTTAACCTAGAAAGTGTCGAAGTAGCGCGCCGATTCTTCCTGCAATACGAACGTGTGTTATAAATTTCGCAGCTCAATCGGCTTCAGGTAGGAATCAAGCAACGCATCCATTTGCTCGAACGACTCACACACGAAGAACATCGGGTTGAACGCGTAGACTGTCTTGGGTATTTTTGCAATCGTTTCGATGTCGAACGGGGCAAAGATGACCTCGCCGCCGAGATAGCCTTGGTGCGGAATTCCCAACTTCTCATACAGCGCATGGACAACGTTCCAGCCTGACTCTTGAGATGCCATCTGCCCTTTTTGGTGCAGTTCATTCACGCCCGCGACGATTCTGCTGATTGTTTCTTTATGAATATTGAAATGCTCTTGTAGCTGCTTGAACACATTCCCGCTGTAATCGAAAACATTGTCCCTGCTCAATCGGTAGAACTCCATGATCGTATTGGCGAGTTCCGCGCGACCCGAAATCGTCCCCGCGCCGAACACCTTGAAGCGATTATCCTCCATAACCAAACCAAACTCGGTACTATACCATGCCAGGCGTTTGATCACTTCTCTTTCTTCCTGAGTTGCTTTCATGTAAGCCGGCGCGAATTTATCTTCGATGCGCGCGTAAAAGCCCTGGGTTAAATACGGCAGATGACCGAAAATATCGTGGAACATATCCGGCTCAGGCGTAAACTCCATCTGATCGCGCGAGCGCAGGTAATCGGTGATGAGGAAAATTCGTTGAGCGAACTTTTGATACCAGTCATCCGCCATCGTATATCGCACCGCCGTCCGTTCGATACGCCAGCCCGACCGGGGAGTGATGTGTTCGTTGAGATGCGCCACAGTGGGAATACGTTGCGGATCGAGTTGTAGTAGTCCTAACCCATGAACAAATTCACGGCAGAGATGTTCAAGCAAATAGGGGCGATGAATTCCGGCGAATAGGTCAGCCCAGATCGCATGTTGATCGGGGGAAAAAACGATCTCCTGATTATCAGCTGTGTATTCACGGGTTGGGTCAACGTGCTGCTCGGCGATATCCCCTGTGTAAATGGTTGAAGATCGATTCTTGTCCATTGGTTTACCTTTCTTGTTGAAGAAGGATCACAGTGCAAAGAAAATATTATCACCGCCAAACAAGTGAGTCAAGGAACTGGAACGCAATCCCCATAAATGGATTAGAATCCCTCACGATGGTCGAACATTTCCTTCACAATACAACAGTGATGATCACGGGGGCAGCGCGGCGCATTGGGCGCATCTTGGCACTTGCCTGTGCCCGCGCTGGTGCGGATGTGGTCATCCATCACGCGCATTCGGATTCTGACGCGGAAAGCCTGCGTCACGAAATCACTGGATTCGGTTGCCGCGCCTGGGTTTTCAAGGCAGACTTAGACGATTCATCCCAAGCTCAGAAGCTGATCCCCTTCATCAACCGGTCTACACCGATTCATTTCCTCATCAATAACGCGGCCATCTTCGAGTCTTATACGTTCGACTCTGCCTCCATTGACGATTGGGAAAGGCATATCGCCATCAATCTCACTGCGCCGTTCTTGTTGAGTCAGGCATTTGCAAAACAAGCTCAGGAAGGCGGGCGCATTGTGAACATTCTCGATTGGCGCGCCCTGCGACCCGGCGCGGATCACTTCCCCTACACGGTGAGCAAATCTGCCCTCGCGGCGATGACAAAATCCATGGCTGTCGCGCTCGCTCCAAAAATTATCGTCAACGGGCTTGCCCTCGGCGCGATCCTTCCCCCATCTGATGGCAATGCCACTCCCGAAATCATTAAAAATGTGCCTATGAAAAGATGGGCAAATGAAAACGAAATCGAGCAGGCGCTCATTTTCCTGCTCACTTGCCCAGCCTACATCACAGGAGAAATTATTCACTTGGACGGCGGCAGACATTTGGTTTGATGCATAATATTTTGCAAGTTATCTCAAAAACCATTTCCCGTCTTTGCGAGGAGGGCGAAGCCCGACGACACTTGCACCCGATTTGCTTAGCAAATCGTGTGTTCGGTGCAGTGCAGGTGAGCAATCCCCAACACGGTTGACAATGCCCGATTTTCTTGGAGATTGCTTCACTTCGCTCGCAATGACGAACAGTGAGGGTATTTTGAGACAAGCACTAGATACCAATTCAGGTAAACTTTAGCTCATCAGCTTGCCTACACGCAAATAGAAAAGGACCCCAATTTATGGACAAAATTTTGATTAAGAATTTAATGGCAAGAGGCATCATCGGAGTCAATGACTGGGAACGCAAGCGCGCCCAAAATATTTTGATCAACCTCACCCTCTTCACGAACACTCGCCGCGCAGGCGAGACGGACAATATCAATGATTCCGTGGACTACAGCAAAGTGTCGAAGAAAATATTGGCACATGCTGAAACTGTTCAACGCCTTACCGTGGAAGCGCTCGCAAACGACCTGGCAAAACTCTGCCTTGAGGAAAAGAGAGTCGCGAGAGTGATCGTCCGCGTGGAGAAGCCAGGGGCCGTGCGATTTTCAGAATCTGTCGGCGTGGAGGTCGAACGACCTCGTTCGCCGCGTACAAAGGCTCCAAAGAAGCGAACGGGGCGAAGCCTCGATGCGTGAGTTCCATTTGGCGTATCTCAGTCTTGGGTCTAATATCAAGCCTGAGGCGAATCTGCCAGAGGCCATGAAATTGTTATCGGAATATGGGGATGTTTTGAAAGTTTCCAGTGTTTGGGAGTCTGAGCCGGTCGGTACAATCGGACCCAATTACTTGAATATCTGTGTATTATTCAAGGCGACATGCGCGCCGGGTGAAATGAAGAAAAAAATCATTCATCCTATTGAAGCACGACTGGGGCGTGTGCGCGGCGAAGATAAATACGCGGCTCGGTCAATTGACATTGACATTATTGTGTTTGATGATAAGGCTATTGGCGCCGATTGGCATACCCTGGCGTATGTGGTGGTGCCACTCGCTGAGATTTATCCTGAATTTCAAAACCTTATCACAAAAGAAAAAATTATTGAAACGGCAACGCGCCTCCGCCGGGAAGTGTGGCTGGAGGCGCGTCGGGGAGTTTTGGGTTAATTGGGCAGAATCAAGAGTCGGCTAGAATTGAAGCGGCTTTGATCCACGGCTTATATTATTCAGGAATTCTTGTCTCGTGGCTAAATTGGCGCGAAATGATCCGTACATGGCAGAGGTGGTCATGCGGGCATCATGTTTTTTCACGCCGCGCATCATTGAGCAAAGGTGCATCGCTTCAACAACGACCGCAACTCCCTGCGGCTCGAGGGTTTGCTGAACAAAGTCCGCAATCTGACGGGTCATGCGTTCCTGCACCTGCAGCCTGCGCGCGTACAGATCCACAATGCGCGGAATCTTTGAAAGCCCGATTACTTTTCCGGCAGGGATGTAAGCAACATGGGCACGCCCAATGAAGGGCAACATATGATGCTCGCACAAACTGTAAAATTCGATGTCGCGCACAAGCACCATTTCATCATAGTTGATATGGAACAAGGCTTCGTTGATGATCGATTCGGGTTCCTGGGTATAGCCGCTCAAGAGCTCAGTGAACATGCGCGCCATGCGATCCGGCGTATTTTTTAGCCCTTCACGATCAGGGTCTTCCCCTACTGCCCTGATCAAATCAAAGATTATTTTCCTTGTCGATTCAATATTGATGCGAGTAGATTCTGGCTCTTTGATATCCTCGTCAAACTCCATACTCTCTCCTTCGTCAAACTAGCCCGACAGAACTTTGCCGGGCTGTATTTTTTTCGCACTAGCCCACAATGGGTTCGATCAAGCCGTATGACCCGTTTCGCCTTCGATACAAAACCTGAATTGAGTTCTGCTCGGCATTAAAGAATACAAAGAAATTATCATGCCCGAGCAAGCGCATTTGTTCAACGGCTTCATCCTCGTTCATCGGTATAACAATGAATTTCTTGCGCTTGGCAATCAACGGCAGAAGTTCGCCTGTCTCATCCACAGGCAATTCCTCTTCGAATACGTCTGCCGCAGAACGGCCATCTCCGCGCCCACGGTGGCGTTTGCCTTTATAGCGATCTACCTGACGTTGCATTTTGTCGAACGCAATATCAAACGCGTTGTGTAAATCGTCGGCGCGTTCTTCCGTGCGCAGAATAAATCCCCGGCCCCTTAAAGTGATCTCTGCCACCTGCCGATCATTTGCGTGGCGCGCTGTTTTCGCGTGCGATAGCTCAACGTGTATTTCGTCTATTTCCTGAAGGTATCGTTCAAGTTTGGCGGTCTTCTTCTCTACATACTCACGAGTATTATCGGTCAAACGCATGTTTCGAGCCTGAATTTCAACTTTTTTCGCCATGGTACTACCTCCTGAAAATGTGATATCAACCGTCCGATTGAACAGTTGTCAAACACGATTCAGATCATGATGAGAAAGCGCACGCGCAATCGTCAATGCGAAAACGTCTTGCGCACCAGCGGATAACAGCGCCTCCGTGCAGGCGGAGATGGTGGATCCGGTTGTCGCTACATCGTCCATTAACAGGATGGACTTCTGCGTCACAACCGTCGGGTCAGCCTGGTACGCGTTACGGACATTTTCGCGACGCTGAGAGATATTCAAACCAACCTGCGATTCAGTCTCCCGAACTTTCCGCAATCCATTCGGTGAGTATGTCAAACCGGTCTCATACGCAAGCGGGCGAGCCACCAGCGCCACTTGATTATATCCCCGCTCCTTCAATCGGGATTTTCCCAATGGCGCGGGAATCAAAACTTCCACATGCCAGTTCAAGGAGCAAACAAAATCAACCATTTGAACGGCAATCGAGTCAGCAAGAGCAATGTTGCGCCGATATTTGATCGTGTGAAGGGCGTTCTGAATCGGGGAATTAAAAACCGCCCATGAGCGCATCATCCGATACGAGGGCGGATTCGATTTGCACTTCTCACAGGTAACAGCCCCGTTCGTTGGAATTCCGCACTTTTCGCAGAACGGCTTGTTGATGAGAGGGACGCGTACCTGGCAATCCAAACACCAGCGCGAGCCGGCTTTTCCACATCCTGCACACATAGGCGGGAAGAGTAAATCCAGCCCGCTCCAGGTCAATCGGTAAAGGCGATACGACCAGGGAGTATTGCTCAAAGAAAATATATGTTCAGGTATTAGAGCGAGTTCGCAATTTGCAGTGCGGCAGGAGTGAGGATGATAATCATAATCGAGGGGAAGATCAACAGGGCCATGGGAATGATCATCTTTACGGGCGCTTTGTGAGCCTGTTCTTCCGCATATTGACGTCGTTTTACGCGCATCTGATCCGATTGAATGCGCAATACCCTTGCCATACTTACACCAAGTTGCTCGCTTTGAATGATTGCGGCAACAAAACTAGTCATCTCGGGAAGACCCAGGCGATCGGACATATCCTTTAACGCTTCGCGGCGAGTTTTGCCCAATTGAATTTCACGGATCGCTCGTGCAAACGCTAACGATAACTCGTTTTCCCACTTTTCACTGACCTTAGACATTGCCGCATCGAACCCAAGCCCAGCCTCAACACAGATTGTCAACAAATCCAGAGCGTCTGGCATTGCTTTTCTCACCTCGGATTGCCGCCTGGTAATCCGGCTTGTCAGCATGAGATGTGGGAGGAAAAATCCCGCAAACGTAGCCCCGCCGACATATAAAAAATTATTGCTGGAGTTAGACGGGGGCGATATGGCGATAACAGCGACCAAAAAGCCACCAAGTACAACGGCAAAAATGAAACGGATCGCAAGAAATGTTGGCGCATCAACGGGCCAGGGATTTCCCGCAAGTTCAAGTTTGCGGGCTGTGTCCTGTATTGCTTTTTGTGGAGTAAAACGGGCTGAGAATTCACCGACGCGGCGGATCACAGGAATGATAACCCGCTCGCTGAACGGCTGAGATAACTCAATCTCTTCCAGCGAAGCTACATCTCCTCGCTGGATGAATTCAGCCAGGCGCGCCTGCAATGGGTCATCGTCACCCGCACCTGCTGCATTTCTTCTTAGACTAAATACAACCACCGCTATCGCGCCGACCAACACAACTACACCAAAAATGATCAGACCCATGTTACACCTCGATATCCGCGATCTTCATCATTACAAAATACCCGGATGCAATCATAGTTACAATCGTAACAACCGCGATAATCCCACAAAGTGGCTGAGGCAGATTGGCGCTTTCATCAAAGAAAGTACCGATATATTCGGGGCTGACGAACCAAAGCGCAAGGCTGAGAAATACCGGGATGAGGGACAATACTGCGCCGGATGTCCGAACTGAGGCAGTCATGACCCTGATTTCACCTTTAATACGAACACGCTCACGTATCGTAAAAGAGATCGTATCCAGAATTTCAGAAAGATTTCCGCCGACCTCACGCTGAACATTTATGGCAGTGATAACAAAGTCCAGGTCGTCGCTTGGGATTCGGCGCAGAAGATTATCCAATCCTTTTTCCATGGAAATACCAATTTGCATTTCCTGCACCAGGCGCCTGAATTCATCTGATATCGGGGATGGCAATTCCCGGCTTACTGCCTCCATTGCCTGCATGGTGGAATAACCAGCCCGGAGACCATTCACCATCAGGTTCAACATATCTGACAGTTGATCGTTAAATTTATTCAAGCGGACTGTTTGTTGCCGTTTTACATAAAAACGTGGAATAAAAAAACCGATGATCGCGCCAATCACACCGGAAATCCAGATCGGTTGCAGCAACCAGGCGGCAAACCCAGTCACAATCGTAGACATGAATACTAAGGCATAGTATTCCACCACTTTTAATTTGAGATCGGCTCGAGCTAGTTCGCGGGCTATCCGATCGCCTCTGGTGGAGCTTGTCACCCTGCGATTCAACCATTCCGTGACAATTGACCTCCCTGACGTCTGATCCGCAGCGGGTTTTTCATCCTCAAGATATCGCCCGAGGCGCTCTTCAACTAAAGATCGTTCACTGGTCACAGCCACCACTGCGCCAATGATCAAAAGGATCAAGAGAAGAACACCGCCGCCGAGTAAAATAATGGGAGACATATTAATCGTCACCTAAGCCACAAAACCAAAAAGGGCTTAATAGCGCCTCCGTTCGCCAATGCCAAAAATGGATGGCGGCAAATTAATTCCTGAAGCTTCGATCTTATCCATAAATTTTGGTCGTAAGCCGGTGGGCCGAAGCCGCCCGACGATCTGACCGTTCTCAATATTTGTTTGTTCGAAAACGAAGATATCTGTCATGGTTATTACTTCCCCTTCCATGCCGCTCACTTCGGTGATGTTTGTCACTTTACGAGTACCATCACGCATACGTTCCTGATGACAGATGACATCAACCGCTGACGAGATTTGCTCGCGAATCGCTTTTGCGGGCAGGTCCATACCTGCCATTAAAGTCATTGTCTCCAAACGAGATAAAGTGTCACGTGGACTATTGGAGTGCAGGGTCGTCATGGAACCATCGTGACCAGTATTCATTGCCTGCAACATATCCAATGCCGCTTCGTCGCGAATTTCCCCAACAACAATGCGGTCAGGACGCATACGGAGAGCATTGATCACAAGCTGCCGAATTGTTATTTCGCCACGTCCTTCGATATTAGGCGGCTTAGATTCCAAAGTAACAACATGTTCTTGGCGCAACTGCAACTCTGCAGCGTTTTCTATTGTCAGGATACGTTCATCTGAGGGAATAAAACTGGAAAGGACATTTAAAAGCGTTGTCTTACCCGAGCCCGTGCCTCCAGAGATGACAACATTTAGCCGCGACTCTACACAGGCTTTGAGAAATTGAACACCCTCTGGGGTAAGCGAGCCAAACTGGATTAATTGTTCTACTGTAATTGGATTGCGGGAGAACTTACGAATAGTGAGGACGGGTCCTATCAACGAGATGGGAGGTATCACTGCATTTACACGAGAACCGTCTGGGAGACGCGCATCTACATAAGGGCTCGACTCATCAATGCGACGGCCAAGCGGTGCAACAATGCGATCAATGATGCGCATTACATGATCATTATTTTCAAAGGTTACAGGCACCCTGTGGACCTTACCCTTGCGTTCAATATAAATATTCTTGGCGCCATTGACCATGATTTCAGTAATGGTATCGTCTTCGAGGAGAGGTTGCAAGGGTCCAAAGCCAAGAATTTCTGCCGCAATTTGCTCAAACAATCTTGCTCTCTCGGGCCGCGATAGCACGATGTTTTCTTCTGCAAGAATCTGTTCAAACAAATCCTGAATTGTCTTGCGTACATCATCCGTCCGGGTGATGTCCATGGACGGATCCAACTCTGAGAGAAGTTTATTTTGGACGCGGGTTTTTAAGTCGAAATATGATCCTGCCTGGGGTGAGGTGATTGGGGCATTCACCCGGCGCGCTTGCAGTGAAGACAGGCGAGAACCTTCTCCACCTTGATTATCAGATGATTGACCCGAAGAGCCGCCCTGTCCTTGTTCGATTCGCTTTAAGAGAGACATAACTAGCTCCTACATTCTTTCTTTTGGAGGCTATCGTTTGCTGATTCGATCCGATTCGCCGCCGGACTCCATAGTTGTTACCCGCGCCCGAACACCTTCTGCAAGCGAAAAAATGCCGCGCGCGGAAGGTTGATTCTTTCCATCGAGGACAAAAGGCACGCCCCTGTTCACGGCCTTGGTCACCACCTGCTCATCGAGGGGAATCACCGCGGCAACTTCCTGTTTCAAATTTTCAGTAACCCGCTCGGGCGTAATATTGACGCGCTTGTCAAATCGATTCATGACAAAGAGAATCCGCTCTCGATCTATCCCCATGGTTTGCAATAGATCGAGAAAAAGCCGACAGTTCTTAATCGCTGGAATATCCTGCGTTGTAACCAAAACAATCAAATCACTTACATCAATCGCCGCCAACGTGGAATCAGTTAAATACGCAGATGTATCAACAACAACGTAGGCATATAACTGACTGAGGTATTCCAAAACCTTTGAAAATTGCCCGCTGGAAACCCTTTCAGCGTGCTCTGGGCGGTTCGGCGCGGCAAGTATATGGAGGCCAGACGCCGCATGTTTCAACATCACCTCTTCGACAATTTCAGGATCCAACTCCTCCGCCCGGGGGGTCAGGTCGGCAATTGTATTCTTTCCCTGTTCATTAACAAAAACAGCAACATCGCCAAATTGAAGATTTCCATCCACTAATGCAACGCGCGTATCTTCATTGTTTAATGTAATAGCAAGATTGACAGCTAATGTAGTACAACCCACTCCGCCTTTAGGACTATACACAGTAACAATCTTACCTTTTGGTGCGCCAAATCCAAAACCCGCACCCACCTTGCTCATGGACGGGATTGGTTGGGCCTGAACGCTCTTAGAGCGTTCACTTTGTGCCATTGTTCCGGCGCGGCGAATCGCTGAAATCAACTCGTCCCCCATCGGGGGTTTTGTGAGGAAATCTCTTGCACCGGCCAGCATGGCACGGCGCATATAATTTTGATCGCTTTGAACTGAAAGAATTACAACCTGAACCGCGGGCTGTTTTGACCGAATAGCTTCAGTCGCCGTAATGCCGTCCATATCCGGCATGTTGATGTCCATCAACACAACATCCGGGTTTAGCTCCTGGGAAATCTGAATCGCTTCCTTGCCGGTACGAGCGACGCCTACGACATCCACATCAGATTCGAACTGCAAAAGTTTCCGAACATTTTCTCTCGTTTCAGAAACGTCGTCTACGATTATTACTCGAATTTTGTCACCCACGGACATACTTAAATTTTTCCTCAATTGCTAGATAGCGGAAACTATTGTTGCGGCTGAACCGTAATAACGTCATTTGGTAAATTTGGCGGAAACAGAATATCAATTCTCGGTTGTGTTCCATATGGAAGCTTAGAAGGCAGGGAAATATTGTATTGCGTAAGCAGGCTTGTCAATGTTGCTGATTGTGCATCAAAGCGTGATGAATCATTCGGGTTGCGAAGCGACAGTGACAAGATAGCTCCACTATACACAAAGTAATTCAATGATATTGAATCCTGGGGATTCACCATAAGAGTTAGAATATCGGGAGCGGCTTGTTGTTGCACTTGCGCCGGCGAAGAGGTTGCATTCGGGTCTGCCGATGGAGCCTGTAACGCAAAATTTCCAAGTTTCATTACTACAACGTCTTGTAAGATCATCTGGCAAACCAATCGTGGCCGCTGGGCTTCCGATGGCACGGCATAGAAGGGTTGCTGGAGAGTAGGATCGAGTTCTACTCTGCCTTGAGTCGCGCCTTCTCCACCAGAAACAGCCGAAGCAGACAGAACCGGTAACGCATCAGGCAAAAAGCCAGTCCCTGTTACGACAGAGGTGAAGTTAGGCAAGATACTTTGAAATGCGGGATCAATATCTACAAAAATCAAACAAGCATTTACATTGACATGGGCACCATCATTTACACCAAACGCGACAGTAGCGAGGCGGTTGGTCGGAATCGAAGCCGCTACCATTCCTGAAGGGATTTGCACTGCCCACGCAGGGCCGGAAATCTCGACAGGGCCCGTACCCACCATCGCTGATGTGATGATTACTCCCTGCTCCAAAGTAAAACGAGCAGTTTGTCCTATCAAATTGCTTTCCTCACCCACTGCAAATTCAACTTCAGCAACATTTTCTGGTGGAATGGAGAGCTTCCCGAGCATTTCCTCAGTAATTATTGTGCCTTGCGGAATATTTTGCGCAGCAAAATAAATCTCACTAAGAGCTGCCTCTGTTGGCTGGGCTACCTGGGGCGCAAACTGAGTTAAGACCAGGGCAAGTAAACCCAAACCCACAACCACAATCAACACCAGGAAGATAAGTAATCGTCCGCGACGCATAGAATTTTTCTCCTCTCTTGACTTCTCTTTCTGTCAAGCTGGTCTAAGTTCCATTTCAAACATTATACAGTATAAACCAAAAACATTTATATTAAATCAGTATAAAAACGTGGCTTACTTCCGAGTTCAACCTTCGATTTCAAGTAATTAACCCAAAATTAAGGCTGAGAGTGGATTCTAAGTTTACAGTTGAGCAAGTCCCAATTTTATCGGTTTTTCAAAAGCACTACAACTGCATCCAAGCTGTTATCTGAATAATTCACTTACAATCCTGTTATTTGCGCTTAAGAACATCGAAACCCGCATCACGAACGAGCAGAAACCCCGAAGGAAATCCGGGCACCTTTTCCAGAAGCACTGTCTATTTCAAAACTCCCACCTAGCATTTCCGCTCTTTCTCGGATCAACTTCAGTCCTAGGCTGTTACCTTGCTGAATGGACTCCAGATCAAAGCCCTTGCCATTGTCATCAACGCTGACGCGGATACGATCCTCCCCCATATCTAACATTACCTTCACCAAGGTTGCCTGGCTATGGCGCGCTGCATTCCCCAATAACTCCTGAATTGCGCGAAATAACATAATTTCCAGATACGGTTCGAGACGGCGCTCATTGCCAGTAACTGTTACGCTGATATCCAGCCCCGCCTGCTCTTTGAATGCATCTGAATACCGACGAATTGTTGGCACCAACCCCAAATCATCCAGCATCATAGGGCGTAATTCGAAAATAAAATTCCGAACTTTCTGAAAGGTGCCCATCGCGGACGTTTTTAAATTATTCAACTCGTCTCGCGCCTGCCCCATATCCACATCCATCAATCGCATTGCGATTTCTGTTTGAAGTATGAAATTCGAAAGGGCTTGGGCAGGTCCGTCATGCATTTGACGGGAGAGGCGCTGTCGTTCAGTTTCCTGAGCATTGACGAGCATTTCGACACTCGCCAGCGTCTTTGATCCGCCGGAAGATGCCGAGGCAGAGAGTCCGCTTGAAGTGCTGCGAGCACGCTCAAGCGTAGATTTGAAGCGCTCAAGGTGAGATTTTTCGCTTTGTAGTTTTTCCAATTGTCCACGCATGACAAACAAGCGTTGCTGTGCATCCAACGCGGAATCATACGCAGTTTTAATTTCCTGCTGTGGGACTTTGTCAACCTGACTTTGGACTTGTTGCAGATGCGTAGTGATCGCCGCGTTGCGCTGGGAAAGTTTCGTTACCTCAACCTGGCTTTGCTCAATCATTAAAGTAACTTCGCGCAATGCCCTGATTGTTTCTTCCAACTCTGCCTGCAAATCCAATTCACCGGCGGCGGATGTCTCGATATCCATTGCCATAAATTACTCCTGGGTTTTCACCGGGGCAGTTTGAAGCTTTACCCATCCGCGTTTTAGTGCGTAGACCACTGCCTGGGTTCGATCTTCAACACCGAATTTACGCAAAATAGAAGTAACATGATTCTTAACGGTTTGATGGCTAATGCCCAACAAACCGGCAATCTCTTTATTACTCATTCCACGTACAACGCAGGATAATACTTCCATCTCTCTATCAGACAACGGGTGAAATGGGGATCCCGGTTCGCTGTAAGATCGCCGTGCACCCTCCATTTGTTCATCAATCCAATGATCCAATTCGCGGCGATTGAATATGTGGCCGCCAACAGCATATTTACCCTCAGCCACTGCCCGGATCGTGCGCGAAAGAACTTCAGGCTCTATATCTTTCGCGCAATATCCGGTTGCGCCGGCAAGAATTGCATGGATCGCCTGTTCAATATCATCATAACCCGTCAGAAGTACTACGCGCGTGGGCAAATGATCAGAAGCGACTTGATGAGTCACCTGCTGACCATTCAACCCCGGCATGTTTACATCAAGGACTGCAACATTCGGTTTGAAAGATTGGATCAATTCAATCGCTTCGTTCCCATCGGCGGCTTGAGCAATGACCCGGAAATCTTTTTCCAGCGACAACGCATCTACAACTCCCTGGCGAAATAACGGGTGATCATCTGCAATAAGCAGGGTTATCTCATTCATCTGCACAGCCTTTTCCCTGTAACAATCTCGGATAGAGTATAGCACAGGTACGACGAGCGGGCAATTTAGCTTGTTTGCATATACATTTCAGTTTCGTATTAGGCTTCATTTCAAACGATAAACGTGCATGTCATTGTCAAACTCCACAGGACCAGGCTCCTGTCCACTGACAAATACGGGTATCCGCTGGGCAGTCAGATTTGGATAATCGCTTCGAAAAACTATTAGATAGTCTGACGATGTCTCATCAAGATATTGAGCCAGGCGCGCTTCATCGCGAATAAACGGGACAACATCAGGGGTAATCAACCCAGCCAGGTCAATGATCGGGTTAGGAACATAATATCCCAGCGCGCCGATGTCGTGGACAGCCAACAACGCATTGGGCGGTACATTTTGCCGAACCCATTTCGCAGTAGCGATCATCTGGCTTTCGATCCAATAGACATCATGGGCATTTTGGCGAGCGCCAATGAAACTGAATACGATACAAAGAATACCAATCAAGCTTTGCCATACAAATACAATTCGTTTGTGGGTACTCGGTGCCGTTACGAATGCCAGCATGCCGAGCATTCCCCAAAAATACAGGATCGGCAACGCAGGAATAATATACCTGCCATGCTGATACGCAGGCAGACGCATAGAGTAAATTGCTAAATAACCGAAAAACCAAACCACACTAGCAATCGAGCCCCAATTACGCGCTCGAAAATTCTCCTTAGCCCAAATCAAAACGCCTGGGACGAGCGCAACGAAAGGACTGGCAATAATCGGCAATAGATATTCCGTAATTCTTTCAGTTAAAGTTTTCGACAACCAGTATGCTTCAAACTCAGCCTGTTTGGCATAGAACGTATTCGGCATGGGGTTGCCCGACAAAGCCAGACTGAATAACAAATAAGGAAGAAACAAAGCGCCAAATCCGATAACCGTTTTTAGAATCACTTTGCCGCACGATGACCAGGAATTCTCCATAAGCAATGCTGTAAAAAATATTGGGCCAAGCAGAGTCAATCCATCGGGGCGTACCCAGACGCTTAGTCCAGCGAGCAGACCCAGGGTCAGATAGCGACGCGAATTTTCAATAAGCGCGGAAAGTACGATGAAGATGAGCAGTCCATGCAGAAGGGTTTCCATCCCGGAGACAGCCGACCAAGTAAGGTGCCACGCGAGCACAAAAAATATTCCAGCCCAGGGCGTCTTCGATTTATAAGTTTCAACGAGTCGTTGCGCAGAAGTTTCAGTGATAATCCCAAGGAGGGTCAACATGACCCAGCCAATAAAAAATGTCCATGTGTATGGCGCTAGATTCAGAAAATACCCAACTGAAAGGAGAAGCGTCCATAACGGTGAAGTGGAACCAGCGGAACTCTCTCCGAGACGAAATGCCCACTCTCCATGTTCGGCGAAGTTGCGTGCGTATGTTAGATGAATCCATGTGTCATCGAGCGGGAAGCCGACGCGAAAGATCAGTGCGCTCATCAGCAGATAAAACCCTACTGCAATCAGCGCGACAACGGCAATAATAATTCGCCAATCAACGCGGGGTTTCGACTCGGTAGAGACGCGCGCCATCCAGCTCTCCTAGATAAACAAATGAAGGATTACTTTGCGGGTCATCGTACAAATCTTGAATGCCTTCAAACGTACCTCCCTCTTCGATGACAAGATAGCGGGCATTATATCTTTCTGCCACAGCCAAGATCGTAGACTCATCACCAAATGGCAACGAAACAGATGGACGACCTGACGCAATAAAATACCCCGGTGGATTACGAACGATCACGACATCCTTCGGGCTGATCCCGTTATCCAAAAACATTTTCTCCACTGACGGATAAATGAAATCGTCCCTTGCCCAACCGCTTGCGATGACACGGAAATTCACAAGATAAACAGTCATAATCACAGCAAGCAAAACGAGAGTGCCTTGCAAAACGATTGGTGAGTTTCCATCCGTGAATTGACCCCGAGCGCGCGCCCATGAGATGACTGCCTCCAACCCGAGTGGAGCGGCGACCCACCATATGGGCTGGAAAGCCGCGCCAGCGTGGAAGAAACTCCCGCGCGAGCCAGCAAACGGGAAGACCGCCGTCATCACAGCAAAAAGGATCAACCAGCCCGTGATCGCGATCTTTGCGCGCAGGTCTTTTCGCAATTGCCAGAGCCCCAGCAAAATAAATGGAAAGAGAAATATTTCACCTTGCGCGGCAAACGTGTTGCCGATATTGGATGTGAGCGCGGCAACGCGATCTTGCAATGCGGCATTCCAACCGGCCTGCAAGAATCCTTCGCGGGTTAGTGCATCGGCTGGATAAATGAAAGTCTGGTTGTAGTTTTCGAGCCAGAGCAGACGTCCACCGCCGGGAGTCATAATCGCACCAAACAGATTCATACTTCGGTAATGCCAGAACCCCATCACGAGCAAATAACCGAAGACCGCAAGCGAGCCTGCGGGAATCACCCTCATCCCAGCCCTCTCCCAAAAGGAGAGGGGACTTGAGGGAGATTTCCACATCGCAGCCAAGCCAGCCAGTCCCAACCAAAGCAATCCATCACTGCGCGCGAGAGTGAGCAAGCCAGCCAGCGCGCCCAATGCAATTGGAATCCATTTTTGATTGCGCGAAACAAGAAGAAGGAATGTAGCGCCGACTAACATGTAAAGTGCGTAATTGTCAGGGACGGGCATGAAGGGCGCGTAATACAGCGAGAAGGTGGACAGTAATCCCGAAACCATCGCGAGGCGGGTTTTACGGGAAACGTCAAGGGCAAGAGTCGCTGTCAGCATTGGTACACAGGCTGAAAGGAGAATGAACGGCGCGCGTCCTGCCGCGTAGGTTGTTTGACCGGTCAACCACATCCCAAGCGCGGAAACGATTGACGCGAGAGGCATCCAATAGGTGTGCGATGGATTCGGGAGCGAGTGCGGGTCGCTGAGGTAATTCCAAATGTACGGTTCGGTGAAGCCTTTGCCCTCGGCAAGTTGAATGCCGCCTGCGAAATAATAATCGGCGTCCATGTAGCCAGGCAGGGATTGAAACCGCGAGATTGTGAAAGGAACAACCAACCCGATGATAAAAAGAATCGCGTAATGCCGCCAGTTCATTAACGTGCCTCCATTTGATCGAGCCACGTGCGCGGGGAACGAACAACCCACCAGCGCATCCAATATAAACCAACAATTGTTGCAACAGGCGGAAGCACTTTGAGTAAATCAGAATAGATTCTTTCGCGGACGATCAATGTCGCAACAAACAGTCCAAACGGAATCAATATTGCGATGCCCAACACAAGAATACTTGCAAAGACGCGCCAATGATTCCAGCGCTCCCAAACGAGCGCAAGAATCAAAATGAGAGGCAATATCAAAACTACATGATTAGATGGAAAGATCGCGAAGCCAACGAGAGGGGTTGCCGCAAGCGAGAGCGCCGCCGCCCACACGACGCGTCGGAAGTGTGACCCCACCGCGCCAAGCCATTCAATGAACACAATAACGACAAGAAGGATTGCAGAGATCGCTCCGAGAGAAAATCTTGAATCGGGGAACCAGAAAGATAATATCGAATCAATGTTTAGATTCGCGCCTCGATACCAACCGGAAAGCACCGCGCGGAAATATGGAAGCCCCCAGCCCGGAAAGGAGAGAAACGAAACAATCAACATAACGAAGAGGGACATTCCGAAGCCGGTCAGCACACCCCAGCGTTTGTTGGCAATTACGAAGATCAAAACGAAAAGAAAGTACAAGCCGCTCACCTCCCATTGATATGCGGTGAGAACGAGAAGCGCGCCTGCCAGTTCGTCGTTGAACGAACGCAGGGCGAGGAGGATGGCGAGATAGAGAAAAGCTAGAAAGATTGTTGACGAAGCAGAGACTAGAGATTGGAGGCTGAAATAACTGAGCAAGCCAAATGTTGGTAAAGAAACCAGGAGCCAGCGGGGAGGTTCCCACTCTGAGAGCCGGATTGCGTAAAAAACAGATGCAACCAAAGCGGCTTCGGCGAATAACATCCATACGCCGCGTGAAATCGCGAAATCAGAAAACAACGCTAACGGCGTGTAAAGTAAAACAAGATAGAAAGGGTCATTCAATACATACGAATATTCACTTGAAAACGCATTCCGCCCATAAACAACTTGTTGCGTGCGTTCAGCAATCGTCGTGCTGTACGGATCAACTTGTTCAACAAGAAAAGCACGAGCGCCGCTCCAACGAAGATACAACCATTCCCCGCCGGGCAACACCCGCGCAAGAAAAATATTCATCGCAAGCAAAAGGAAAACCCCGATGAGAATAAAAACCAGCAAGCGAATTTCTTCTGCACTAAGAAACTTTCGAGACCTGCGGCGAATATCTTGAAAGGACATTTATTTACTCAATGCAAAACGTCCCGCAGGTTGACCGCGATCCATCATTGTCTTCCAACAACCTGCGGGACGATTCTTCCAAGCCATCATTCGATCACGAATCGAAAAATTGGACGCGTCGGCGAATTGCGCGCCACTTCATTGAATCCTGCTTTGGCAAACGCGGAGGCCGTCCCTGTGAAGGCGAAGGGCGCGGGCATTTCCTTGTTTGTCTGTGTGGGATAGCCCTCCACAATCTTACCGCCCTTTGATTTTACATAGGCCACTGCGGCATTTAGCAACTCGATATGGATTCCCTGGTTGCGAAACTTCCTCGCGACGAAGAAGCACGTGATAGACCAGACTTGTTCATCGTCCACAGGCTTGAGTACACGGGAATGCGCCAATCTCTCATACGCGGAACGCGGCTCGACTGCCACCCATCCGACCACGTCGCCATGCAGGTACGCGAGTAAGCCAGTGACCGTTCCCGAATCCACAATGGATTTGTGCATCTGCCGCGTTTCGTATCCTTTCGCTTCGTCGTACGCTTTGCCGCGAAGTTTCCAGTGCATACACCAGCATCCTCCGCACGCGCCGTGAGACCCGAAGAGTTCTTCGAGGTCGGTCCATAGATTTCGTTTGAGAGGTTTGCAGGATAAGTCGCTCATATGATTATATACGCTGGTTGAGACGCAAGCAGTCGAAACCAGCGAGCAAGCAAGAGTTTTCTGGTTAGTGGTGGTTTCGATACGGGCTTCGCCCTACTCAACCACCGAGTTCAACTAACAATCACATTCAACTTCTTCGGTAAAATCTCGTATTCGAAATCCTGAATCCATTCAGGGAGCAGTTCACCGTCCGTGTGCGCGGGAGATAGTGAATCAAGATGGATGGAAATTTTCGTTGTGTGCAATTCTCGCATCCCGTCCATTTCAACGTAACTACCCTTGTCGTCCTTGAACGCGCGCGGTAGAGCCTGTAACAATCCGAGGCGCGTGGCGCGATAGCCAAAGGCGAGGGTCAATTTTCCGTCGAAGGGATCAGCATGAGGCGTCATAAAGAAGCCGCCCGTGCGTCGTCCGTTTCCAATCGAGATGAGTGAAAATAATCCAGCGTATTCGCCTTCATCCCATTGAATCCTTCCGCGCCATTCGGGTTTATCCATAATGCCCTGCACCGCGGCAACGAGATAACGCGCAATGCCTTTGATCCAGCGAATCTTTTCATGTTTGATGGTGACATATGGCTCCAATCCCGCTCCCGAGTTGTTCACAAAATATTTGTTGTTCAACCTGCCGAGGTCCATCGCGCGTGTTTTTCCATTCGCGATGACGCGCGCGGCTTCGTTCAAGTCGGTCGGCAGACCGAGCGCGAAAGCGATGTCGTTTGCTGAACCCGTCGGCATGATTCCCAACGGACCCAACATGCGCTCCGCGATTGCAGCGCCCCTTGCCAAGCCGTTAGCGGCGTCGCCAATCGAGCCGTCTCCACCTGCGACGATAATCGGCGAAAACTTTTCGCGCGCAGCCTGCTCGGCAAGTTCAATAATCTGCCCTTTGCGCTTCGAAACAGCCAGCTCAAATTTCACGCCCGCGGCGTTGAGCGCCGCTTTCGCTTCATCCCAGCGCTTCTGAGAGTTCCAACGATTCGAATATGGATTCAAAACAACTTTTGCTGTCATCGTCCCTCGACCAGGTGATCGTGTTCAATTTTACCTGAATTCCACGCTTTGATTTGCGAAAACAAAACTGCGAAGAAGATAACGGCACATCCGAAAATTTGAATCAGGGACAGTGTTTGATCGAGTACGATCCAGCCAGCGATCACGGCAAAGACCGCTTCCAGTCCGAGAATCAGCGCGGCGTCTGTTGGAGGCGTGTGTTTTTGTCCCCACACTTGCAGGGTATATCCGATCCCGATAGAAATGGAGGCGCGGTACAGAATCGCGCCGAGCAATGGAAGCGCGGTTAAGATGGATGCGTCTTCAACGAATAGCCCACAGACTAAATTGATTAAGCCGCTGATTAAGAAGTGACCCGATGCGAACGAAATAGATTCAAACTTGGGCGCAAATTTGCCAAGCAAGACAAAGTGCAATGCCCAGAACGTCGAGCCGATGACTTCGAGCGAGTCCCCTCTCTGGACCTCGAACCTGCCTCCCGTGGACAGAAAGAATGCGCCCACGCCGGCAAGGACGACCGCCAGCAAATCCACCCAGTGCGGCTTCTCGCGGAACATCACCCACAACAGAAACGGGGTGAAGACAACGTACAGGCTGGTGAGGAAACCCGCGTTCGCCACTTTGGTATAGAAAAGCCCCACCTGCTGGAACGCCGTCGCGAAAAACAAAACGACACCTGCAATGAGCATCCACTTCCATTGCTCTTTTGTGATTTTCGTCCCGCGCGGAATAAAGGGAATCAAAATCAACGCCGCCAGCATGAAACTGACGCCGTTGAACAGATACGCCACCTGATACCGCGCCGCAACTCCCTGCGTAACGAATCCTGTCCCCCAGATGATGGCAACCATGAAGAGAAGTAAGTCTGCCTTGAGGCGCATGAGAGGAGGAAAAGTCCTTTGGTTGATTGCCTTGCAAGGGGAAAATGTAAAATGCTGTATATAAGAACTTAAACAGCCAATGACTGTATAATACCCCAAAATGGCGACTTATAAAGTCAAGGGCTGTATAAGTACCAGTTGTGTGCTTCGCTCAATCGCAAAAGCCTCATCATGATTCCATCTGGTAACTAATAGACTTCCAAATGTATATCCCAATAGAAAAATACGATCAATTTGTCAGTCTATCCGAATTCAGTCGCAACAAAGTGTCGGATAAACTTATCGGTGCTGTACGGCGCTTCCATGAGGCAGAAGAGTTGGAAGAACTTGTACTTCGAAATCTAAATGACCCTAATCGCACTCCACATGGTCCCGCCGAAATTGTTGACATCATGACATTGCAACTCTCACACAGACAAAGCACTGGAGTTGCAGGTTTTATTTTGAAAGGTCGCTCTTTCAAGCGAATAACACCAGCTGAAATATCTCATCAAATTTTTAGACTTCGCAGAATTACTGACCTTAAATTCGCGGTTTTTGGACATACTGGCAACTTGCTCGATGAAGCTAGAGAAGAGTTCATACATACAGCAAAAGACTTGGGAGTTGATTACACTATCATTGACGCAACAGATTTTGCGAGATTAGCGGTTATACAAGGAGTGCTGTGCCCGCGAGACGCCCTAAAAATCAAGAATGGTCGTTGCCTCTGTGGATACCGCGTAAGCGGTGACCACCTAAACATCTTACAAAGAGATGCGTTGATCCAATTGCAGATTACTCATGAGTTGGGGCAAATAGCAGGCGTCGTAATAATGCCTACAGGTAGCGGTAAGACACGAATCGCTGCGATTGACTCAGGCCGAGTTGGTGCAAAAAGAATTTTGTACGTAGCTCACACTCATGAAATATTGGATGGCGCAGAACGAGAGTTTGCTCACATATATGGCACTGACGCTGTGCATCGAGGATGGAAATATACAGATACTCTTCCTTCGCCATCTGTACACCTAAGTACAATACAGAGCATCAGTAGAAGTTTTGGAAAAGTGAATGTGCAACAATACGATTATGTAGTATTAGACGAATTCCATCACGCGGCGGCGAGGAGTTACCGAAGTTTGATTTCTGAAGTCAGACCGAAATTTCTCCTTGGGTTAACAGCTACTCCTTTTCGGGGTGATAGGCAAGATGTCATTCAACTCTGTAAAGGAAACGTCCTCGTAAATTTCGAGTTACGAACAGGCATAGACCAAGGCATCCTCGCGCCATACCACTATCACGGATGTTTCGATGATGTTGATTATTCCCAATTCAAACACCTTGCAGGTGGGTATACTGTTAATGACCTTAACCGAGCCCTCATAATTCCAGAGCGTGATGAAGCCATAATTAAGAAGTGGCGCGAGATGGCTGAGGGTTTACCCACGCTTGCATTTTGCTGTAGCCACCAACATGCTAAACGAATGGCGTCATCCTTCAAATCCGCGGGAATACCAGCAGCAGAATACCTGGGCACCACGTCAATAGAAGAGCGAGCCAAGCTAATTGAGAAGTTACAATATGGCGAGATAAAGGTGCTCTGTACAGTGGATGTATTGAATGAAGGGGTTGATATACCGTTTGTAGAGTGTCTACTGTTTTTGCGACCAACAGAATCAAAAAGAATATTCTTCCAACAACTTGGACGTGGTCTACGGCGCAGTCCTGGAAAAGACAGGGTAGTAGTCCTTGATTTCATTGGCAATTTCTATAATGCTTACCGTATTGTCGAGTATCTGGGTTTACAGCCAGAAGAAATGTTAGTTTTCGAAACTTTAGGGCGTTCGCGCTCATCAAAGCATGTCATAAATTTGCCGCTGGGTTGCCGTGTTGAGTTCGATGATCGTGTTATAGATATTTTTGCTAATCAGGTTCTTGACCCGAAACGGGCAACACGCCATAATATTGCTCAAATCCTTATTTATCTCTATCTTCGCACGTCAAAGCGGTTAGGGCATCTTGCAATGCCAAAAGAGATCGACCGAATGCAAATCCTGCACAGCGAGTTCTATAAGACTGTCTTTGGCAGTTGGGAGAATTTTGAAATCTTGATGCGAAGTGAAGGTTATGCTGGACTCTTTCAATGATTGGTACGCACCCAACACAGTGTGCAGCCGACAAGTGGGATTCTGCGCGTTTTTCGAGCCTTTTCCTAGCTTTGAGTTTTTTCCGTCTCCCCAGCCGAATCCAAGCCCGCCCACTTGCGGGTAACGCCAACCGTTGGGCGTTTGAGAATCGAGGAGACCATGACTCAAACAGAAGTCGAAGCGTTTGTGGCTGGAATGGAGAATGTCCAGCGAGAAGAGAATTTTGGATACGTGTTTTTCTTCGTAGGGGATGACCACCGTCTATCCTTTGTAACGGTTGCCAATTCCGACAACGAGTGGGACAACGTGTCGAACCTCAACCGAGAAGGAGTGTTTCGGGTCAATATCGGAATCAGCAGGGAGACGTTTAGGAATCTGATCCCTATATCCAAAGATGAACCCATTGACTATTCGGCCTTGAACACCTTCCTTCCTCATCCTGAATATGCAAAGCAGAACTTCGTCTGTATACTTAATCCATCTGGCGAAAACATCGAAAGGACAAAGAACTTGATAGCCGAGGCGCATTCAATTGCGGCAAAGCGATACCGACGCAACGCGAAGAAGTAGTGTTTGATACCCAGCCTTCTTACGCCAGCCCAAATGCGAGTGTTACAATTGAGGAAATATTCACGCCATGTACAACCTCGACCAAGTCGCGGACGAAAAAGATGAGAAGGCAATTGACCCCCTTCCCGTCCTTCCCCCAAATCAAAAATCGGATTTGGGGGAAGGGGAACAGAAATTGCTTATGCAAACAGTAAAAACATCCCCAATGGTGTTAACTCCTCCCCCAATTGTGATCTTCAATTGGGGGAGGCTGGGAGGGGGTCGTGCATAAACGCACCACTCCGAAAATCTTCAAGCGCGCCACACCTGCCCTGGCGGGCGGTGCCAGGGAAGAGTTGCGCCGAGAGATGACACATCAGGAACGTAAACTCGATGCGCATCTACGCGCCCATCGAACAGGCGAAGTGCAATTCCGCCCACAACACGCCATCGGTAATTACATCGCTGATTTTTGTGCTCCGCGCCGAAAACTCATCGTTGAGTTGGATGGCAGTCAACACCTAGAACAAGGTGAATATGATGCAGAGCGCACAGCATTTTTCGAATCGAAGGGCTATAGAGTACTCCGCTTTTGGAATAACGACGTAACGAATAATCTTGAATCGGTTCTAACTGTGATCTGGGATACCTTGAAAGAACAAAAAGATAGAAACCCAGGAACTGATAAACGAGCAGGTAGCGATAAAGAAAAATAGAAACTATTCATTTATGTACAACCTCTCCCAAATCGCGGACGAAAAAGATGAAATGCGTGAGGCGGTGCTTCACGCTCGCGCTTACAAGCCCATCTACGTCAAAATCAAAGTCAATTACGGATGCAACCTCAAGTGCGAGATGTGCAAGCACTGGCGCGAGACGCGCGAGCCGCCCATCTCGATGGATCGCTTTCGCGAGATCATTTCGGAACTCGCAGAACTCGGGTGTAAGAAAATCCACTTCTCGGGCGGTGAGCCGATGCTTCGCCCTCAACTCCCTGATTTGGTCGAACACGCGACACAACTTGGAATGCGCGTCACGCTCACGACAAACGGTACGCTGATAGATAAAGTAAAAGCCAAAAGACTCATCGAAGCGGGTCTGCGCGGCGTGAATGTTTCGATTGACTCTCCCCTCCGCAAGATGCACGAAAAGATTCGCGGCGTGGAAGGTTCGTACAAACTCACGACATGTGCGGTCTCGTTATTTCGCAAGTATTCGCATAAAGGAAAACTCACCGTACGGATCAATACTGTTGTAGGACGTTCCAATTACGAAACTCTCGCAACGCTCCCCGATGTTGCACACGAACTCGGCGCGGATGGAATCAACTTAATCCCTGTTGACGATCATTGCGGCGAGCATCTATCCATGCGGAAGAAGGACATCGCGCTGTACAACTCCGAGATCGCGCCTGTCATTGAACGACGTGCACAAGAACTGGGGGTCGGTATTGCGGATGAAGATGCGTTCCCCTTTGGGCGCGACGACTCCGAAGTCAAGATTGGACGTGCCGGTCGGTACGCGTTTGGCTACTACAATAAATTCCCTTGCTACGCGCCGTGGACGCACAGCCTCATTGACTTCAATGGTCTCGTCTATGTGTGCTGCATGACGCGCGAACAGATTCAACCGCTCGGCGATGTGCGTAAACAATCGTTCAAGGAAATTTGGGAGGGCGCGGCGTATCGCCGGATCCGCTTGAACATGCACCCGCCCGCGCTCAAGCCGTGTCAACGCTGTGATGACTTTATTGTGGAAAATAAGAAGATTTGGGAAACGATCGGACCGTATTAAACTCGCTGGTCGAGACGCAAGCAGTCGAGACCAGCAGTAACAAGCAAAAGAATAATTTCGTGGAAACCTTTGGTCTTGATACGTCCCCCGAAGAGCCCGCGGGACTACTCGACCAACGATTAACTTAGATCAGAAAACATATCCGCGCGGTCGTCATCGTCCCACACGCTCGCGCGATTGAAAGTATCAAGGTCTGTGGTGGTGAACGCCGCCGCGGCAATCGGCAGTGCAACGGGCATATCCAATCCCTGCTGACAAGCCAGACACACGCGACCCTCACGAGTCCGATTCGTGTGCTCGTCGCAAAACCCGCGCCCGCATTTGATACACTTCCCTAGTGCAGGGTTATCACAACGGTGCGGCACAAGATAACCAATAATCATTTCACATGGTTCAGCCATTCAATTTCCTCCGTCATTGCGAGCCCCGAGCCTCAAACGGCGAGTGGGCGAAGCAATCTCCTGATTTGTTGGGGGATTGCTTCGTCGCAATGACAAAACAATAATATGAAGATCGCCCTGCTCTCTGAAAAGTATACACCCGACATCGGCGGGCTGGCAATCTCGACAGAGCGACTCGCGCGCCTGCTTGCCTCTGCTGGACATCATGTACGCGTCTTTTGTCCAAGCTCCAACCTGTTCCCCTCCGAAAAGCGGACTCTCACCCACAGTGGAGTCAGCGTTACGCGCTTCGGCGCGCACAAACGCCTGGACGACACGCTTGTTGATTGGTTCGAACTCATCATCGCCGAACACAAACGCGAGCCGTTCGATCTACTTCACGCATACTTCTTAACTCAAGCAGGTTTCGTCGCGACGTATGCGGGAAAGTATTTGAATATGCCAAGTGTCGTATCCATTCGCGGCAACGACATTGAGCGCGCCGCGTTCGACCCATCTAAATTTTCGCATACGATATACGCGCTCCAAAATGCAAGCGCGGTTACGACGAATGCACGCGAGTTAGTGAAGAAAGCAAAAGCATTCGTTGAGCGTGAGATCATTTTGATTCCGAATGGGGTTGATATAAGTCTCTTCAAACCGATGGAAAAGAATCTCGCATTGGCAGATGCATTGGGCATAGGTCATGCTCCAGCCGCCATCCCCTTGAACAATGTTCCTGTTGTGGGCTTCGTGGGTGAACTCCGCGAGAAAAAAGGACTCAAGACTCTCCTATCTGCCTACGCGCAGGTGAATAAAAAACGACCCACTGCCCTGCTCATCGTCGGTGAAGTGCGCGCTGGGGAGGACAGACAAGCCTTCGATGAATTTCGACTCTCGAATCCTGATTCTCGAATTATCGTTACTGGTTGTATCTCTCCCAGCGATCTGCCTGCCTATTATTCCTTGATAGATGTATTCGTCCACCCATCGTTGCGAGATGGGATGCCGAATGCGGTATTGGAGGCGATGGCGTGCGGGAAGGCGGTCGTTGTGACGCCTGTTGGAGGCGTTTTGGATGTGGTAAAGGGTCGGGAGAACGGATCAATCGTCCCTGCGAATGACGCGGAGTCTTTATCCAAGGCGATCATCGAATTATTGAGCGACGAGTCCCTGCGATGCAGGCTGGGCATATCCGCACGGGAGACCATCCAAAAAGAATTCACGGTGCAAAAAGAACTCGAAGTGAATTTAGGCATTTATAAAACTTTAGGAATTAAGGGATAGCAACAGCAATGGCAGAACGGAATAGTTGGCTTGAGATCAGTTTGATAAACAAGAAGCCACGCAATTCCATGCATGGCTTCTTGTTTGGGATCATTCGATCAAGTCGTCAGCGGCGAATCAAACCTACCACGAAGATAAAAACGACCGCGCCGCCAACCGCGACCAACAGGCTGGTAAGATTGAAGCCAGTGACTCCCTGTTTGCTCCAAACTCTTTGAGCATCCGCTCGATTCATTTGAGCCACGGCAACTTTCCTAAATCCACGTTGCCTCCGCTGAGAATGACTCCCACCTTCAACCCGCTCAGGTTAACTTTCTTTTCCCATAGGACGGCAATAGCCACCGCGGCAGAGGGTTCGATCACGAGCTTCGCGCGTTCCCAAATAAATTTCATCGAATCAACAATTCCCTGCTCACTCACAGTGACGATCTGTTCAACGCGCTGTTGAATGATGGGGAACGTGAGTTTTCCAAGAGATGTGAGTAATCCATCCGCAATCGTTTTTGGATTCGTCGAAGGAAATATCTTCCCTGCTTGCAGGGAACGAAACGCGTCGTCTGCCATTTCGGGTTCACCGGCGATCACGCGGATTCCCTTTTTGAGTTCGGTCGCGGCAATCGCGGTTCCGCTGAGCAACCCGCCTCCGCCAACGGGCGCGATGATGACGTCCAGCCCGGGGGTAGAGTCCATTAATTCGAGGGTAGCAGTTCCCTGTCCCGCGATGACGCGTTCGTTGTCGTACGGATGAATGACCGTCGAGCCAGTCATCCCTGCGATGTTCGCAAGCGTGGATTCGCGTGCTTGCAGAGTCGGTTCGCAAAAAGTGATTTGTCTGCTATATCCCGCCACCGCATCTTTCTTGACCTGTGGCGCGTTGCTCGGCATGACGATATACGCAGGGATGCCGCGCAACTTCGCCGCAAGCGCCAACGCCTGCGCGTGATTGCCCGATGAATGTGTGGATACGCCGCGCGCGGCTTCCTCATCGCTGAGAGAAAACACTGCGTTGCACGCGCCGCGAAACTTGAACGCGCCCACCTTCTGAAAATTTTCGCACTTGAGAGACACCCGCGCTCCGACTCGCTGATTGAGGCTTTCGTTTGTCATCACTGGCGTGCGATGCGCGTAGGGTTTGATCCTCTGAGCGGCATCGCGGATGTCATCCAAAGTTGGGGGCATAATGATTTCCTTGTCAAGCATTATAATTCGGGCGGCACAAATCAAGAGGATCGAAAGTCCCTGCTTGCGTGTGACAACTATACTTGGAGGCGTTATGAGTGATAATCCTACAACAACCTGGGTTGAGAAAGATAAAAAGCAATTGCATCCTGTTTATCATCCGAAGACGCATGCGAATCCGCTGGTGGTGGAACACGGGGAAGGCGTGTGGCTGTACACCACGGATGGACAGAAAATTCTCGATGGCATGGCGGGGTTGTGGAACGTGAGCGCGGGCTATGGACGTGAAGAACTTGCCAAAGCCGCGTATGATCAGATGAAGGAGTTGGCATTCACATCTAATTTCTCTGGCATGACGAATTTGCCATCCATTACGCTGGCAGAAAAACTTGCTGGTTTTGCTTATGAAGGCCTGAGCACAACCTTCTTCACATCAGGCGGTTCTGAAGCGAATGATTCCGCGTTCAAGACCGCGCGCTATTATTGGAAGCGAAAAGGCAAGCCGACAAAATATAAAGTGATTGCACGCCGCGGTTCATATCATGGCGTGACTCTCGCGGCTACCTTTGCCACCGGCTTGGAAAAGTATCAAACCATGTTCGGTCCTGCGGTGGATGGGTTTGTTCACATCCCTGCGCCGAACCCGTATCGCTATGAAGGCGAGTTGAAAGCGGGCGAGACCGTTGGTCAAGCGGCGGCGAGGGCGTTGGAAGAAGCGATCCTGCGCGAAGGCGCGGATTCGGTCGCGGCGTTCATCGCGGAACCCGTGATGGGCGTAGGTGGTGTGATCGTTCCGCCCGATGATTATTTCCCGCTGGTGCGCGAGATTTGCAACAAGCATGAAATTCTTTTCATTGCGGATGAAGTCATCACGGGCTTTGGTCGCACGGGTGAGTGGTTTGCGCTCAAGCATTGGGGCGTCAAGCCGGATATTCTTTCGTTCGCAAAAGCCATCACAAGCGGATACGCTCAATTAGGCGGGATCCAAATCTCTGATGAAATTCGCGAGACGATGGAGTCTGCGGCTGAGTCTGAGGCATATATGCATGGGTTTACCTATTCCGGTCACGCGATGGCTTGTGCGGTTGGAATCAGGAATCTCGAACTGATGGAAAAAGAAAATTTCCCAGCGCGTGCCAGAGAACTTGGTAAACGATTAATGGAAGGATTGAAATCGCTTGCAGAATTTTCCTTCGTCGGCGATGTGCGCGGACTTGGCTTGGTTTGCGGAGTGGAAATTGTTTCCGATAAAAGTGCAAAAACTGCCGACCCCGCGATGGCGATGAAAATCTTCAAAGCCGCGCAGGAGCGCGGATTGCGCACGCGTCCGCTAGGGAATGTGCTTGCGTTCGCGCCCCCGTTATCCATCAATGAAGAAGAAGTCGATGAGATTGTGAAGAGGTTGGGTGCGGCGATGGATGGAATAGGTTAACCCCCACCCCGTCCCTTCCCCGACGAGGGGGGAAGGGAGTCAAGCATAAATATGAAAAATGACTTCGCACGCATTGTCGTTCCCCCTGAGGTCCGTCGAAAGATGGTTGAAATTGCGCGGGAATTTCGAAAAGAGCCAACAAAAGGAGAAAAAATCCTTTGGGGCGCATTGCGTGGTAAGAAGTTGGAGGGCATAAAATTTCGCCGTCAACAACCCGTCGGGTATTTCGTTGTTGATTCTTACAACTCTGCGTTTCGACTTGTGGTTGAGGTGGACGGTCCAATACATGATTTTCAGAAGAAAGCAGACAGAGCCCGACAAGATATTTTGGAAGAATTGGGATTGACTGTTTTTAGAATTAACACTGAAGTTCCCGAAAAGAATTTGCCATTGGCTCTTAATATGATTCGCGCGAAGACTCAAGAAATCAATCAAATTCAAAATACCCCCTCCCCCCTTGTGGGGAAGGGACGGGGTGGGGGCTGATGTCTGTTTACCTCCACGATATTCCCCTCCCTCAAGCACAAACTCGATTGCGAGAAGCGTTGGAAGACGCGGGGCTTTGGCACGTGCTTGGAGTGGAATCAATCCCTCTCGATGAAAACGCGCTCGGACGTGTCACCGCCGAGCCGATTTGGGCGAAGATTTCGTCACCGCATTATCACGCCTCCGCAATGGACGGGTTTGCGGTCCGTGCAAGTAACACGACTGGGGCATTGCCCTCGAAGCCTCTCACGCTTCGAATCGGACCTGAGGCTGAGTACGTGGATACCGGCGACCCCTTGCCGGATTGGGCGAACGCGGTCATCCCGATTGAAAATGTCGAATCGCTCGATGAACAGGGTCAAATTACTTCAGCAATTCGCGGCCCGCGGTCAATTCGCATTCGCGCGGCTGTCGCGCCGTGGAGTCATGTCCGCCCACTGGGTGAAGACATCGTCGCGACTCAACTTGTTTTGCCTGCCGGACGTGTCCTTCGCCCGGCAGACCTGGGCGCAATCGCGGCTTCAGGACATGATGAAATTAAAGTTGCTCGCAAGCCAAAAGTTGCTATTCTCCCAACAGGAACTGAGTTAGTCCCAATCGGAAGCAAACTCAAGGCAGGTGATATTCTCGAATACAACTCGCTCGTCCTTGCGGCACAAGTCAGAGCGATGGGCGGCGAACCAACTCGCTATCCGATCATCAAAGATGATCTCGATTTAATATGTCAACATGTGCAAGAAGCCGCGCGTGACCATGATTTGATCTTGCTCAATGCAGGTTCCTCCGCAGGCGCGGAAGATTTTTCTGCGAAGGTCGTTGAGAAACTGGGACAGTTGCTTGTTCATGGTGTTGCGGTGAGACCGGGGCATCCTGTGATATTAGGCGTCCTTGCGAAGAGGGCTGGTGGTCCAGTAGCGAAGCGTATCGAGACCCAGCCCGACGAAGCAATCTCCGACCCTGTTAAGGAGATTGCTTCGTTGCCTCCTCCGCAGGCTCTTCGCAATGACGTAATTCCAATTATCGGCATCCCCGGCTATCCCGTCTCGGCCGCGCTGACGGTTGATATCTTCGTTGAGCCTCTCATCGCAAAATGGTTGGGACGAAAACCCAATGAATTACCAATTGAAACAGCAAACCTTACGCGTAAACTCGTTTCTCCTGCTGGCGATGATGATTACGTGCGTGTTGTCCTCGGCAAAGTGGGCGAGAAGCTTCTTGCCGCGCCACTTTCCCGCGGGGCGGGAGTCATTACGTCACTTGTGCAGGCAGATGGGCTGGCGTTAATCCCAAGCGGTATGCAGGGCATTGAAGCGGGCGAAAAGATTCAAATTCACTTGTATCGAAGTAAAGCTGAAATCGAAAAGACAGTTTTTTGCATTGGCTCGCACGATCTCACACTGGACCTGCTGGCACAATTTTTGGCAGAGTATGATCGTCGGCTTGTCTCTGCAAACGTCGGTTCACAAGGTGGGCTGGTTGCATTGCGACGCGGCGAAGCGCATCTCGCGGGCTCGCATTTGCTTGATCCCAAAACTGGCGAGTACAATATCTCGTACATTCGTCAATACATGCCGAACATTCCCGTCAAAGTGATTGCTCTTGTTGGGCGTGAACAGGGCTTGATCGTTAAGAAGGGGAACCCGAAGGGAGTCAAAAGTTTGAGAGACCTCGCCAAGCCTCAGGTCCAGTTTTTGAACCGTCAACGCGGGGCTGGTACGCGTGTCCTATTGGATTATCATTTGAAATCAATGACAATAGCGCCGGAGTCTATTGCTGGCTATTTTCAAGAAGAGTATACTCATCTTGCAGTTGCGGCATCCATTGCATCGGGTCGTGCAGATTGCGGGCTTGGCATCGCCGCCGCCGCACAAGCATTGGAGTTGGATTTCATACCGCTTTTTCAGGAACGCTACGACCTGGTGATTCCAAAGGAATTTGCGGAAGATAAATTGCTTGCGCCTCTTTTCGGACTGTTGGCTGATTCAGCATTCCGAAAAGCCGTTTCTCAACTGACAGGATACGATGTGTCTGTGATGGGCACAATCATTTTGGAGGAGTAGATGACTGAAGCGTTGATCGTTGACGATAACAGGCAAACCGCGGATGCCCTGCATCAAATGCTGGAAGTATTAGGTGTGCCAGCGCGCGTGGCGTATGGCTCAAGTCCCGCAATTGCAATTTTGGGAAGCGGTTTCACACCGAGACTGATCTGTTTGGATATCAACATGCCGGGTATAGACGGGATTGAAATTTTGTTATATCTCCGCCGCGAGCCGAGACTTGTCTCCATCCCCGTGATCGTGATCACGTCTGACGACCAGCCGGAGACGCGCCGCAAAGTAATGACCGGTGGCGCGACCGCGATGATCATCAAGCCCGCTACGATCGACGCGTTGGAAAGCGCGTTGAAAAAAGCGAAGTTGTTGTAACCATACGTCATTGCGAGCCGCCGTTCTTTGGCGGCGACGCTTTGTCGGGCTGGGTCTCGATACGCTGCTCGCTACTCGATCACCAGCCCTCCTCGTAATGACGGCCTACTTGTAATATTATTAACCGCCACCTAATCCGTGGCGGTTAATATTTTGTAGCCTTAGTAAGTCTTCGTCCTGAGCGGAGCAAAGCGAAGTCGAAGGATATATTTGTAGGTGCGCTTCGTTCAGCGCGGAAGATTCTTTTGTTTCAACAGACATCTTACTTTGAAGAAGTTCTTATGAAGAAAGTTGTTTATATCGTTTCGCTTGCGTTTCTCCTGGCCGCATGTGGTGAAGCCAATAGCTCGCCCATTACAGATGAAGCGATCGTGCTGTCACCTGTCCCTGCTGAATACGCGGGACTGACAAATCCGTTTGGTTCAGAGTCCGCAGGTGAAGGCGCCGCTGTATACAAAAGCTATTGCTTATCCTGTCATGGTGAGACCGGTAAAGGAGACGGATATGCCGGCGCGTCGCTTGAGCCAAAGCCCAAAGACCTTGCTCAATTGAGCGCGCTTGTTGGTGACGATTATTTATTTTGGAGAATCAGCAAAGGTAAGGAAGGGACTGCGATGATCGGATGGGGAGGTATTCTCGAAGATGAACAAATCTGGCAGGCAGTGTCCTTTATTCGAACGTTAAAGTAGGAGTTAAGATGAGGGTCACTTTTGCTAGGCACTCCCGAAGCACAGCGCAGAGAGGCAAGTGACTGTCATCTTTTTATTCCGAGAGTATAATAGGAAAAAAGAAGGACACTTTAATGCCCATCCCTGCTGGAATCCCCGCACCCGATTTTGAATTGCTCGACGACACGAATACACTGAGAAAACTTTCCGATTATCGCGGAAAGAATGTTGTGCTGTATTTTTACCCGGAAGATGATACGCCGGGATGCACGAAAGAAGCCTGTAATTTCCGTGATGATTATTCCGCGTATGAAAAAGCCGGAATTGTTGTGCTGGGCGTCAGCCCGGACAATGTGGAATCTCACGTGAAGTTCAAGAAGAAATTCATGCTTCCATTCCCTTTGCTGGCAGATGAAGGACATAAGATCTGTGACGTGTATCAGGTGTGGGGACCGAAGAAGGTTTTGGGCAAGGAGTATGAAGGAGTCCTGCGGACTACATTCCTTATCGATGGGAATGGCAATATCGTCAAGGTGTTTGAGAAGGTACGCCCAGCGGAGCATAGTGAAGAAGTGCTCTCCGCGTTGGGCGTCGCTGTTTAAACAGAAGCAATTTCGGGCTTCGTAAGATGCGGATTTTTATCTTGTGAAATTTGAGACAAGCGCAGGATAGTATGGTAAACTATGGCGGTTCTGGTCTGGGGATATCCCCATCGGATTATTGTTTCAGGAGAAACAACGTATGCGAAACTTTGTAGTTGTGGGAATTCTGATCATCCTGGTTTCTATTCTGTTATATCTCGGGCTTGACGCGGCGGAGTTGATGCCGGTTGCAGCAAGCGCGCAGGCGACCCCGATTGATTGGATGTGGAATGTGCAAGTTGCTGCCATGTCCATTCTTTTTGCGATCATTGCGGTGCCGATGTTTTACAGCCTGGTGGTGTTTCGCCGTCGAAAAGGGGATACATCTGACGGGATGCACTTTGAAGGGAATACCAATCTTGAAATTGCCTGGTCAACGATCCCGTTGTTCATCGTGGTAGTTTTTGCTTATTTAGGCGCGCAGAATTTATCGGATGCATTGCGCCGCGACCCATCTGCAACGGTCGTGAAGGTGACTGGGATTCAGTGGTCGTGGAGGTTCGAATATCCTTCTGACCCTGAAACCGGCGTTGTGGTAATCTCCGATGAATTACATCTGCCGGTTGGAAAACAGGTGTTGTTACGGATGACTTCATCTGACGTGATCCACTCATTCTGGGTGCCTGAATTCCGCGTCAAACAGGACCTGGTGCCCGGTCGCTTCACCGAATTGACCATCACCCCGACGAAGGAAGGGGATTACAAAGTAAGTTGCGCTGAGCTATGTGGAACGTCTCACGCGTTTATGGTAAAACCGGTTGTTGTTTCCACGCAGGAAGAATTTGATGTCTGGTTCAAGGAACAGGTCAGGATTTCTGCTGAGCTGGCGGCGACTCCTGAAGGCAAAGGGCAATTGCTCGTGTCGCAAAATGGTTGTGCGGCTTGCCATTCGATCAACGGCGCGGTGGGGATTGGTCCTACCTGGCTGGGTCTGTTTGGCTCTGACGTTGAATTGACGGATGGCACAACGGTTACCGCCGATGAAACCTTCATCACTGAATCGATCAGGGATCCGCAGGTGAAAATCGTCGCTAGGTTTGAAACACAGAAGATGGTGCAATACACGTTTACAGACGAAGAAATCGCGGCAATCGTCGCATATATCAAGACGTTGAAATAGGTCGGCGAGGTGAACATGAATAACAATCCATTACGAAAAGCGTTTTTATTTCTGTTCGTTGCTGGCGCGGTAGGGTACGGCTTGGGGCTGGGAACAGACTTTCTTGTCACCAGTATCTTGAATTTTTCGGGGTCAGTTGCATCAGCCTTTGCTTTGCTCTTTGGCTTCACGGCTTTCTTTTTCGGGCTGTACGGTTATCGCGGAATCACGCGCGGGCTGGTCTGGCAGGTCGCAGGCACACTGATCGGCGCGTTTCTCATCACTGGAATTCGCGCCGCGCTGGGAGCCACTCCCATCTTTGGAGCGTTCTTCTTTAGCGAGCCTGCCTGGGTGTTTGGCGCATTGGCGGGCGTCCTTTCCTTTACCTTCGGCGTCGGCATCATGGATGATTGGGTCAAGTGGGCGCGTGGATTTGATACGCCCGAGTATCACGAGGACGAACCAGGTTGGGAAAAGTATTTCAGCGTCTCCCTTGATCACAAGGTAATCGGCATTCAATATACGGTCACTGCATTGTTCCTGATTACAGTAGGTGGAACCTTTGCGTTGATCTTCCGCGCAGAACTTGCCGCTTCTCAATTACAGTTTCTCACAACCACATTCCGGCTCTTCAATCAAACGGGTCCGCAGTTATACAACTCGCTGATGTCTCTGCATGGAATGTTGATGATCATTTCCATTTTGCTGGGAGTCTCGGGCATCATCAATTATGCCGTACCGTTCCTGGTCGGCGCGCATGACATGGCATTCCCGCGCATGAATGCGTTTGCTTATTGGGTGGCTGTCCCGGCTTCGGTGCTTTTGCTCATGTCGCTCGTCCTGGGCGGATTTGATACCGGCTGGACGGGCTATCCTCCGCTTTCCTCGCGTGCTCCGGTGGGTATGCAGATGTTCTTCCTCGGCGTGTTCACTGCCGGGTGGTCGTCCATTCTTGGCGCGTTGAATGTCATTGCAACTGTGCTTCGTATGCGCGCAAAAGGGATGACTGCCATGCGCCTGCCTATTTTTGTGTGGGCTGGCATCGCAACGTCCATCATCGCCCTGACTGCTACACAGTTAATCGGTCTATCCTTCCAGTTGGTGATGTTCCAGCGGTTGTTTGGCATGGGCTTCTTTGACGCGACAAAAGGCGGGAACCCGGTTTTGTTCCAGCACCTCTTCTGGTTCTATTCACATCCGGCAGTATACGTGTTTGTACTACCCGGCTTGGGCATCATTTCTGAACTTTTGCCGGTCTTCGTTCGCAAACCTTTGTTTGGTTATCGCTGGATTGCCATGTCCTCGTTGGGCATTGCTCTCGTTGGTTTTGTCGTCTGGGCGCATCACATGTTTACTTCAGGCATGAACGAATATCTGCGCGTCCCATTCATGTATAGCACGATGCTGGTTGCTGTGCCAACCGGAGTTAAATTCTTTTCGTGGGTGGCTACGCTTTGGGGCGGCAAGATCGAAACGCCGACCCCCATGCTGTTTGCGCTCGGAGCGATTTTTGTCTTCCTGCTTGGCGGTATTACCGGACCCCCGAACGCGATGGTCGCTGTTGACCTTCATTTACATGACACCTATTGGGTGGTGGGGCACTTCCACGATACGATCTTCGGCGGCTTTGTCTTCCCGTTCTTTGCCGCGATCTATTTTTGGTTCCCCAAAGCGACGGGTCGCCGCATGAACGAGTTTTGGGGCAAGGTGCATTTCTGGCTGATGACTCCTTCCTTCCTCATGTTGACTTTCGGCATGATGTTCATCGGTCTGCGCGGAATGCGCCGCCGCATCGCGGACTACGATCCTGCACTCGGTTTCGATAACGCACACCTCATCCTGACCATCTGTGGGTTCGCCATCGCCCTCTCTGTGTTGATTTTCTTCATCAACTTCTTCTACAGCATCAAGAACGGCGAAAAAGCGGAAGGCAACGTCTGGAACTCGCGTTCGCCCGAATGGCTGGTTCCGTCGCCGATGCACCCGCATAATTACCCGGTTCCGTTTGAAGTGGTGGGCGAACCGTACGATTATGGCTTGCCCGGATCGAAATATGTTGAATTTGCGAACGGAAAAACGCCCAAACACGAAACGAAAAGGGTAGGTACTCATTCATGACACACGCAGAAGAAAAAAACTCCCTGTTGGGTCAGGGCGTATTCATCTTTGTTTACCTGGCTGTGCTCACAGGGCTTGAGTTCTTCGTCGCGCTCACATTCAATTCCGTGCCGTTGCTTGTGGCGGTGGCGCTCGTTAAAGCCGCGCTGGTTTTGTACTACTATATGCACATTTACAAATTGAACGCCGTCGAGCACGAAGGCGGTCACGACTCATATGAATATAAAGCGGGGACGAATCGCATTGGTTTGTGGCTGTTCCTGGTATCCGATTCATTTGTCTTTGGCGGACTCATGGTCATGCGCCTCAATCTGCTTGGATTGACGAGACCAGACTTAAACCAGAACCTCGGATTTTTTGTAACTGCGGTTCTTCTCATATCATCCTTCTTCATGAACCGCGGCGAAGTGCAATTGCATAACGGCAACCGCAAGGGGTTTTTGCAGAACACGATGGTCACTTTTGTCCTTGGGCTTGCGTTCTTATTGGGCGTGGTTCTTATTGAGTGGCACACCGTTTCCGCAATAGCGGAGCCAATCCTCGCCTTGTTTGGTGAACACGCCGGGAAGGAACCATTAAAGCCATCGTCCGGACCCGCCGGCGCGGCGTTCTTTATGATGACTGGCATGCACGCCTTCCACGTGCTCACGGGGTTGGTTCTTCTAATAATCGTTTGGGTTAATGGCAGGCGCGGGTTGTATGATGAGAAGCAATACCCCGTCGAAGCCGCGGCGGTCTACTGGCACTTCGTGGATGTGGTGTGGATTTTCTTTTACCCCGCGCTGTACTTGATCGGTACGGCGATAGGATGACTTAATAATGCACCTTACGCAGTTTATGCTCCCGCAGGGTCTCTGACCCTGCGGCGTACCCTGCTAAACACGGCGGTCGCAGACCGCCTTCGAGCGAAGGCGCGTAAGGTAAATTAATAAAACGGCTAAGAAAAAAGATCGGGGCGACCAGAAGCAGGTCGCCCCGTTTTGCCGATTGTGGAGAAAGTTATGAATAGGAGAACTCTGTTTGTTGGGCTGGCGACGTTACTTTTGATCGGGCTTGTGACTCTCGGGGTAATTCTATTTGCGAAGCCAGCCGGTTTTCGCAGCACATCGTACGGCGAGCCATATCCCGTAGCGCAGGAGATTGAGTTAACCAGATCGGACGGAACCACCTTCCGGCTGAGTGAGATGCGAGGTAATATCGTGTTGATCTTCTTCGGGTACACGTCCTGCCCGGATGTTTGTCCCACGACCCTTGCAGAACTCAACCAGGCATTGGAAGAACTTGGCGAAGATAAAGCAGGACAGGTGGAAGTTTTGTTTGTCACGGTTGACCCCCAGCGCGATACGCCCGAACGTGTGCAGGAATATGTCAATCACTTCAACCCGAACTTCATTGGCTTGAGCGGGACTGAAATTGAGTTGGCAAATGTTTGGAATAATTATGGCGTGTTCCGCCAGAATGTGGAAGGTTCTTCTGCAACGAGTTATCTGGTGGACCACACGGCGCGCGTCACATTGATTGACCAGCAAGGAAATCTGCGTGTGTCGTTTGCTTTCGATACGCCTGTGGATGATATTCTCCACGATTTGAAGTTGTTGTTGAAATAATTTTGAAAGGGTTACGATGCCCCCAAAAGAAATAATGATCAAGCGCATGCTGATTTCACTTCTCATCGGATTGGTGATCGGCGCAGTGGTGAGTGAAATTCCATTTCTCTTTCTCCAGGAAACTGCCCGCCCCCCAAAAGATGTTGTGCTCACGATTCCAAAAGGCACAGCAGAACAGGTGGCGCGCGGCGAGCAACCTCCTTCCATTCCCGCGAATATGCTTTTCGTTGTCGGCGATACGCTGGTCGTGAAGAACGAAGATACGGTTGATCATAAACTCGGACCGTTGTGGATTCCTGCGAATTCCTCGGCGCAGTTGTCGCTCGATGAGGAGGAGAATCTTGCGTTCGAGTGCTCGTTTCAGCCCGGAAATTATTTTGGTCTCGATGTGCACCAGCCGCTTACGCTGGCAACACGATTGTTCGGAATTTCGTATGTGGGGATTCCGATGGGCATCTTGATTGCCTTGTATAGCTTTGTGATGCCGTTTAAGAAAAAAGAAAATGCTCCTGCGTAACATGGTCAGCCGCAGGTGGTGGATCGCCACTCTGCTTGTTTTCATCGGAACGCTGGTGTTGATCCGTCTTGGCATCTGGCAGTTGGATCGTCTTGAAACGCGACGGGCGTTTAATGCACAGGTCGAATCATCTCGCTCGCTTCCAATCTTGGATTTGAATCAGGAGCAACCGCAAAACCTCATTGAAATGGAATGGCGTGCGGTGCGCGTCTCTGGACAATACGACTTCGAGAATCAAGTTGCGTTGCGGAACAAATATCGTGGCGACGAATACGGATACCATCTACTTACTCCGCTCCTCTTCTCAGGGACGGCTGTTCTCGTTGACCGCGGCTGGGTCCCCGCTGACGGCAATTCCGCGCCCGAAGATTGGCGCAAGTACGACGAGACTGGCGATGTCATAGTCACAGGGCAGATTCGGCTTGGGCAAACGAAACCAGCTTTCGGCGGAGTCGACGACGCGCTGCCCGAAAACGGAATCCGGCTTGCGATCTGGAGCAACGCCGACGTGGCGCGAATCGCGGGTCAGTTGCCGTATCCCGCTCTTCCAGTGTATATTCAGCTGGACGCGAATGAACATGACTCAACGCCGCCTATCCCCTTCCAGCCGGCAATTGAGTTGACAGAAGGCTCGCATTTTGGGTATGCTTTGCAGTGGTTCACGTTTGCGGCGATTTTGTTCGTTGGGTATCCGTTCTTTTTGCGAAAGCAGGAATCGAAAACGAAATGAATTATTCTCTTAAATCATCATTTACCCGGTGGGTGATTGTTTTATTATTTGCAATGCTTGTTCTAACCGTGCTGGGCAGGGCGGTAACAGCGACCGGCGCGCGAATGATTTGCGAAGGCTTTCCGATTTGCGTTCCGGGTGAAGCGTTGGGCTGGTTAAAATTTGCGCACATTTCACTGGCAGGGGTCACAGCAATATTGGTCTTGTATCTATTTCGCAAGGCATGGCGTGAACAACGCGGGGGACAAATTCTGTTGCCGCTGACAACCATACTTACAGTGACATTCTTCGGGCAGTCGCTTGTTGGCGCGGTTCAGGTGAGACAGAATTTTCCGGCTCAGCTTGTTTTCCTGCATGGGCTGACAAGCCTTGTGCTTTGGGTTACGCTCTTGCTTCTCGTATATGCTTCCGGTTTGCTTGCCGTAGATGGCGAGCGGATTAAGAATCTGAATCGTCGCCAGCGTACGAAGGATTTCTTCGCATTATCCAAACCGTTGATCGTAGGTTTACTTTTGATCACAACCTACGGCGGACTCGTCATCGGCGGCAAGGCCTTTCCTTCCTTTTCGCTTACTGCATGGACGCTGCTTGGGGGCGCACTCGCGGCGAGCGGCTCCAGCGCACTGAATCAATATATTGATCGTGAACTCGATAAGAACATGCAACGCACAGCGAAACGCCCGCTGGCGGATAAGCGGCTGACAGATGCGGAAGGCCTGTCGTTTGGTCTCGCGTTATCTTTGATGAGTTATTTCATTCTTGCCTGTTTTGTGAACGGGCTCGCCGCGTTACTGTCAATGGCAGGAATTATTTATTACGTGGTTTTATATAGCATATGGCTCAAGAAAGCGACCGTACAAAATATTGTCATTGGTGGTGGAGCAGGAGCGATCCCGCCGCTGGTGGGCTATGCCGCGGCAACGGGACATCTCGATTGGACGGCGTGGTTTCTCTTTGCGATCATCTTCATGTGGACTCCTCCACACTTCTGGGCGCTGGCAATCGTCCGCATGAAGGATTATGAAAATGCGGGTGTGCCAATGCTGCCGGTCGTGCGCGGCGAATTGGAAGCGAGAAGGCAGATATTCATTTACACAGTTGAACTGGTATTGGTGACATTGTTACTCCCGGTTCTCGACCTTGCTGGGAATTTCTATCTCGGCTCAGCGCTCCTCCTTGGCGGCGCGTTGCTCTACGCCGCATGGGCAGTTTGGAGAGAAGGCGGAAATAAACTCGCATGGCGTATGTACAAATGGTCGAGCACGTATCTCGTGTTTATCTTTTTGGCGATCATGATTGACGCCGTGCTATGAAGGAAAAGAAATCCATCACCCGTGACGAGTGGTCAAAACTGATCGTCGCCCTGGCTGTATTGCTTGGCGCATACATGCGCTTCAACCCAACTTTACTTGCAGGCTTCGCGATCAACGACGGTGGGATGTTCGCAGTGATGGTTGACGATTTGAAAGCGAACAACTTTCTGCTCCCTGCATTTACCACCTACAATCATTTGAATATCCCTTATGCCTACCCTCCCCTGGGTTTTTATCTTGGAGCGATAGCGTCAGTTATTTTTGGGGTGGAAACTGCACAACTATTGCGTTGGGTGCCAGCCTTTTTTGCATCACTGTCTATCCCCGCATTTTATTTTCTTGCGCTTCGGTTATTAAAAAATAATTATTATGCCGCCGTATCCACATTGTTCTTCGCTTTGATGCCGCGCGCGCTTTCGTGGTTTGTGATGGGTGGTGGGTTAACACGCAGCCCGGGTCAGTTTTTCATGCTGCTCACGATTGCATCAGTGATTCGCCTCTATGAAGAGAACCGTCGTTCAGATATATTCTGGGCGGGCCTCTTCGGCGGGTTCGCAGTGATGAGCCACCCTGAAGCCGCCGTGCACACATTCGTCTCGGCCGTGTTATTGTGGGTTATGCTGTCGCGTAAACGAGATGCGTTGGTCAATTCAGTTTTCGTTGGTGTGATTGTCTTGATGGTCGCCGCACCCTGGTGGGCGACTGTGGTTTCATATCATGGAGTTGATCCACTTTTGAACGCCGCGGCAACCGGAGAAAAAATAGCGGCGATATTTCATCTTGTTTTCTTCGTATTCACTGAAGAACCGTATGCGACGGTGATCGCGATTCTTGGACTACTTGGAATCGCCCACCGCCTCCTTCGCAGAGATTATCTGCTTCCGTTGTGGATGGTGATTCCTTTCTTTGTGGAGGGACGGAGTGCCGCAGGTCCGGCTTCGATTCCTCTGGCGATGCTTGCCGCAATCGGGTTGGTGGATGTTGTTTTGTCGGCGCTGCAACCCTCGGCTAAGGGAGAAGCGGAAGTTTCACCCGCTGAAAGGAGTATCTTTATCTATCTGGTGCTGTATCTCACCTTTTCAACATCTCAATTTGCATATCAACTTTCAACCGCAACATTGTATCCACCTGATGAAGAAGCAATGCAATGGGTGAGGCAAAATACGGCGCCCGATTCTCGCTTTCTGGTATTGACCGGGACAACATCCGTTTCGTGCGACTCGGTGCTGGAATGGTTCCCCGCCTTGACTGGCAGAAAAAGTTTATTCACGGTGCAAGGCACCGAATGGACAAAGGGAGATGAATTTATCGCTTACGTCAAGTCAACATATACGGTGCAAGACTGTTTATCAACAGGTGATGTTGCCTGTCTCGACAAAGCCATTGGCCGCGCGGGGTATGACTATATTTATGTTTCCAAATTTCTCCGTGTTGATAACTGCAGCCCGCTTGCTCAATATCAGGAATTCCCCAATTTTATCGGGAGCCTCCTATCCGATGAAGCGTTTGAGTCGGTATACGAAACCGATGAAGTGATCGTTGCCAGGCAGAAGTAATTACCTGCGGATGAAAATAATTGCAACGGAATCCTGGTACACGCTTTTCCAATCGGAATCGGTAGCCAGCGCTTTTGCTAATGGGGAATTGAAGGGGATGATCGCCCACATAATGTGATATTTTACAAATAAATCTTTCAAGTTCCCTCGTGCAATTGATATGATTTCATATTCTCTCATCAGTGGCTCGCCGTAAAAGTCACTTTGGCTGTCGAGAAATACCCGATGCTGGGGCCAAAGGCGATAAAGCAAATATCCACCCCAGTTGAAATCGTTAAACATCCTGCCTTCGATCGGATTCGACTCGATCCAGTCAACGGCCTGGACGGGGAAGACTTGCGGATTGAATTGGAAGATTGGTTTATTGTTTGAATGATTGTAAGCAAAATATCCAAAAGCAACGATGACAGTAATCAGCGGAGCTACATACCAGCGGTTTGAGGTTGAAAGATTCGCGAAACGTTTTTCAAGATTGATCCACTGAGTTGATAGACTTAGTTTCCTTGAGATCCATTCAGCTAGAATCGGCGCACACGCTATGGCAAAGAGAGGAATGTTTCGTGCCATCAGCAGGGACATCAAGACCAGGCCTCCCAGCAAAAAAACATGACTGGCTGAAAGGTTTCGTCGATTTATCCATGCAAATATGGCAACCAATACCAGCAGGATCGCATAAGGTGAAATTGCCAGACTGAAAAAATCAGGGGGCATTGTTTCTGTTGTGCGGCTGAGGATGAAGGCGCTTCTGTTGTTCAGAACTGCCTCCCAGTTACGCCAAAGATCGGGGGTAATGATTGACGCCGCAAGAGAAAATATTCCGGCCAGGAAAAAGTTTTTTCCCGTTTGGATGTTTGCGTTCCCATGCCATTTGTCCCATAGCCAGCCTGCAAAATAAGCACTAAGGGCAAGGAACCCAAAAATGAACCCGCCATGCAGGTTTGCCCAGAACAGCATAGCCGCTGGAAAAGTGTAAAGGCTGGTTTTTTTCTCGTTTCTTAGTCGTTCGAGTTTATCAATCCAAATGGCAAGGAACAAAAATGTGACAATATGGGGGCGGGGGAGCCAGTGGATGCTTGTCGCTACGGCTGAAAGCAAAGTGATCATCAAAGTCATCAGTGGGAACTGACTTATGCGGTTCGAATGTTGAAAGAGGAGCAGGAATGTTATGCCGATGATGATGGCGGTCAGCAAAATGACACCGTCCAAGCCCAGCAGGTGGTATGTAAGCGCAAAGACGACCTGTGACAGCCACTCGTACGGCGGTCGGGCTTGACCTGCCTGGGTATGTGAAAACAGATCGCGGGTCGGGACGACGCGATGATCCAGAATGTAGTTTCCAAGGGTTAAATGCCGCCCGAGATCGCTATCAATGCTAAGCATTCTTGAGCCTGAGCCAAGTACTGAGCCAACTATTAACATAAAAAGAATATCATGTAAGCGTGTGAGATAGTAACGTTGCACGAGGTGATTTTACATGAATACGATTGTCTTGTGAACTCGCGCCTTTGGTTTTAGAATTGACTTATGAATAATAACTTTCGGT
>Ga0247727_10001497_pt1 | contig 55434 bp, 52 predicted proteins | sample WisWelCaveWW1625_FD_202498 | JGI IMG/M metagenome (GOLD analysis project Ga0247727, IMG submission 202498) | Biofilm microbial communities from Wishing Well Cave, Virginia, United States - WW16-25 | ecosystem: Environmental > Aquatic > Deep subsurface > Groundwater > Cave microbial mat | place... | reverse complement strand
CTTCGTCACCTTACACCTTGCCCTGGATGATTGACGGATGATCGCGCCTACGGCGCGGATGATGTCGACGGCCCAATCCACGCCCGGCCAATGCTCAGAAAACTACGTTTTCTGATGACTGATGACACAAGGAGTTTTGCCAGCTTGGTTTGAGCCATCCGGTCAATATGGAAATGAACCACATCTGCTCTGTATTTCCGATAGGCCTCTAACATTGCCAATGAGTGATGCGCGGGGTGTTTGTTGTGTGGAGTTCTTGCCTGGGAGGGGAGCAGCGATACTTGTCGGGTTGACCCAATGAAGAACTCACGCGTTTGACCTCGATAGACGATGGTCTGAGTTTCCGGTACCGATTTCTCAAGATTGCGGCACAGTTCCAACAATTCTTCAACGCTGTCAACAGTGGTCGTTGGCAGGTGATTCACTTCAGGCCCATCGATTGGGCGCGCCCTCTGCTTTGCGTAGTTGGCGCGAAACTTCTTCCGTTGAACCTGTAATCGGTATCGTCCAACGGTCTGCCAGCCGAGCCATGCAAGAAGATTCGTCATATTGAAACCACGATACCAAGCGCCGCCACGACTTAGGTTAAGGTTTCTTCCTTCTGTCCAAAAAAACTGTTGTCAACCGCAGCGCCAATCCGTACGCCAAGGAGCGGGACTCGGGGGTCCGGCAGGAGTCCAGATCGTGGCGCTCCGAGTGGATTACGCGCCATCCGGAAGTTGAGAGGATGGACGAGGGTGATGCTTGGGTGAACTGAGTCTTTTCCCGACAACCCCAGCATGGACTCGAACCTGATGGAAAAGGACTTGTGTTGCTGATCGACTCCCCCGCTCAATAGAATCAATGTGATTTAGGTTGGCTCCCCAGGTAGGATTCGAACGATCTGGTACTCATTCTACTCCGCGGACTGCTTCTGGTCAGCGCGCTCGCCCTGACGTACGCAGTCTGGCTAACAGTGGCTAACAGCGCTTCCGGGATCGGAGCCAAGCCGTCGAAGCCGCGCTCTCCGACGAGCCTGCGGCGGCCGTCTTCTGGAAGGCTACCCGGTGGTCGCCCGGACAGCGGCGCTGCCCGATGCGGCAACCCTCGTCACCGCAGAATCTCGCGCAGCGCGCGCCCCTCGACGCCGGCCAGCTTCACGTCCAGGATGGTCGCGATGGTCGGCGCGACGTCCAGGTTCGAGATCACCTTCAGGGAAACGCCGGGCCGAATGGCCGCACCGGCGGCGATGAAGGTGGCGTGCAGGATGGGCTGCTGGGGGAGATGGCCGTGGGTTCCGCGGCGCTCCTTCAGCGTGGTGACAAGCTCGCCCTCGGATTCGCTGGAGAACGAATAGCCGGCTCGGGCGGAGAGCATCAAGTCGCCCTGCTGGGAATTGGCGGCCGGTTCGGGCAGGCCGAGCCGTGTGAACTCGGCGGCGGTCATCACGCGATCCACGCCTTCCACCGCTGCCAGCCGGTCTTTCAGCGACGCCAGCAGCCCGGCGCGGCCGGCCTGCTCGAACAGGTAGAGACCACCTGAGCCGCCCATGGAATGAAACCTCGCCCGCGGGCGACCGCCGGCGCTCGCGGCCAGCCCCATCTCTTTCAACAGCACGTTCGGGCGGATCACCTTGGTGTACTCGGCGAAGCCGTGATCGGAGACGACGATCAGCGTGGACTTGCCCGCCAGCGGCGGCCGCTGGAGCGCTTCCCAGATCTCGCGAATGCGGTCGTCGGCGAAACCCACGGCCCAGTAGGCCTCCTCGACGCTCGGCCCATAGTTGTGCTCGAAGCCGTCCAGGCTGATAAGGTGCAGCAGCGTCAGGTGCGGCTGGTGCTTGCCGACCAGGTGCGTGGTGATGCGCGTATACAGCGAGTCGCGGATGGATGCATAGTCCTTGTTCCAGCCCCAGGCGCCGAGCTTGCGGATGGAGAGGCCCGCCGACTCGAGCTCCTCGGCCAGCCCGGGCGTGGTGTGCCGCAGCAGAACATTCTCGCGGTTGGTGTCCGGAATCGCCCAGCGTAGCGTGGGAGCGCCGACCGTGGCCGGCCAGATGACGGACGCCGTTCGCATCCCGGCCTGGTGGACGGCGTCATAGATCGTGGGAACGCGGACGCACTCCGCCTTGGTGAAAACCGGATCGCCGATGTAGGTCACCTCGGCGCCGGTCTTGGCATCTATAACGCTGTTGCCGAGGATCCCGTGGCGCGCCGGCGAAACGCCGGTGACCAGCGAGGTGTGCGACGGCCAGGTGACGCTGGGAAAGCTCGTGATCATGCCTTGGGCGCGCGCGCCCTCGCGCGCCAGCCGGCGCATGGTCGGCATCGGCGCCCGGGGATCGTCGAAGTAGAAGGCGGCGAGGCCGTCGATGCTCACCAGCACGACGTGGTGATCGGCGGCGGCAAGCGCCGCGGCCAGCAGCAGGACGAACAGGTGTCTCATGGGTGAACCACACCTTATCATAAATAGTGCGCGCGGAAAGGGAATGCCGGTGAAGGAAAGACTGGACCTGGTCGAGTCGCGAATAGAAACCGCCTGCCGCCGCGCCGGCCGCCGCCGCCAGGAGATCACGCTGCTGGCGGTGACCAAGGTTTTCCCCGCGGCCGCGATTCGCGAGGCCTACGCGCTCGGCCTGCGGGAGTTCGGCGAAAACTACGTCCAGGAGTTGGAGGCCAAGGCGGCTGAGTTGGCCGACCTCGACCAGGCGCGCTTCCACCTGATCGGTCACTTGCAGTCGAACAAGGCGCGGCGCGCCGCCGAGCTGTTCCAGGTGATTCAAACGGTCGACAAAGCGCGGCTCGCGCGGCGGCTCCAGGAGCTCGGCCGGCCGCTGGAGGTGATGCTCGAGGTGAAGCTCTCCGCCCAGGAAGGATCCAAAAGCGGGGCCGCGCCCGAGGAGCTGCCGGCGCTGGTTGAGGGCGTGCTCGCCTGCGGGAACCTGCGGCTGCTCGGGCTGATGACCATGCCGCCGTGGTCGGAGGATGCCGAGGCCTCGCGCCCGTACTTCCGCCGGCTGCGGGAGCTGGCCGTGCGCTTCTCGCTGCCGTGCCTGTCGATGGGCATGTCAGGAGACCTGGAGGTGGCCATCGAAGAAGGAGCGACCCACGTGCGCGTGGGCACGGCGCTGTTCGGGTCGCGCAGGAAGCTGTGACGCTCGGCTTCCATTCCCCGCTCGCGCCGCGGCGGACCGGTGTGGCCGACTACGCCGCGGCGCTGCTGGGCGAGCTGCGCGCGCGCGGCCAGGTGCTGGTCAACTCGCGCCGGTCGGCCCAGGTCGAGCTGTACCAGTTGGGGAACAACCAGCTCCATCGCGGCATCTACCGGCGCGCGATCGAGCGGCCGGGCGTGGTGGTGCTGCACGACGCCGTGCTGCACCATTTCTTTCTCGGCGCCCTGACCGAAGACGGCTACGTCGAGGAGTTTGTCTACAACTACGGCGACTGGAGCCGGGATTTCGCGCGGGAGCTGTGGCGTGAGCGGTCGCGATCCGCGCAGGATGCCCGCTATTTCCGCTTCCCGATGCTGCGGCGCATCGCCGAAACCTCCCGCGCGCTGGTGGTGCACAACCCCGCGGCGGCGGCGAGGGTGCGCGAGCATGTCGCCGGGGCGCGCGTGGTCGAGATCCCGCACCTGTTCGCGCAGCCGGAACTGCCGCCGGCATACGAAGTGATCCGCCTGCGGGCGCGGCTGGGATTGACCCCGCGCACCACTCTGTTCGGCGTCTTCGGGCACCTGCGCGAGTCCAAGCGCCTGTTCCCGATCCTGCGCGCCTTCGAGCGCGTGCATCGGAAAGAGCCCGAGACGGCTCTGGTGGTGGCGGGCGAGTTCGTCTCCAGCGACCTGGCTCGCGCGCTCGTGGGACTGCTCGATCAGCCGGGAGTGTTGCGTGCGGGCTATTTGAGCGAGCGCGATTTCTGGCTGTACGCCTCCGCCGTGGACGCCTGCATCAACTTGCGGTATCCGGCCGCCGGGGAGACCTCCGGTATCGCGATCCGGCTGATGGGGATCGGAAAGCCCCTCCTGGTCACGGCCGCCGAGGAATGCTCGCGGTTTCCGGAGACCGCCTGTATCCGCATCGATGGCGGCGTGGCTGAAGAAGAGATGCTGGCGGCCTACATGCTCTGGCTGGATGGAGCGCCGGAAGCGCGGCGGAGGGTGGGAGAGGAAGCGGCCCGGCACATCGGGGCCCACCACGGTCTGGCGGCGGTGGCGGCGCGATTCGTGGAAGCGCTGGGCTGGGGTGACCAGGCATTCTGACGGACGTCCGGTCCTGACGTAGATCTTCCTCGGTGTGTTTGCAGACAGTTACCGAGCCGTGACCGGAGGGAGCGGTCAGCCTGTCATGGACAGAAATCCGGATTTATGTAATTGTAATAATGTAGTTTATGAGGACCACGGTGGACTTACCGGACCCGCTGTTTCGACAGATGAAGGCGCTCGCAGCTTTGAGGGGCATCACGCTGCGGGAGTTTCTCCTGGAGGCGGTACAGCAGGCCATGGTCAACAAGCGGCCGGCAGAGGATTATGAAGTTGAGCTTCCGGTCATCCCGTCCAAGCACCCGGGCACCCTCTCGGTAACAAATGCCGAGATCGAAGATCTTCTTACCTGACATTAACGTCTGGCTGGCGGCGGCCGCCGGTAAGCACGTTCATCATGCCACGGCGAAGCAGTGGTTTACAGAGGTGGAGCGAGGTGGCGCAGCGTTTTGCCGTGTCACGCAGATGGGATTGCTTCGGCTGGTCACCAACGTCGCCGAGCCCGAGAGTCTGGAGCCCACCTGGAAGCAACTGACCCGGGCCGTTGTGGGGGGAAAGAATCTGTGGACCGACGCCTGCCTGACCACGTTTGCCATCCTGCACGGAATGAGGCTGGTCTCGTTCGATCGTAGGTTTGCGAAGCGTGACGGTCTGGATTTTGAGTTGCTCTCCTGAATTGCCGGCGGTGTATGATCGCTGGCAGGGGCGAACGCATGGATCCAGGTGACAGCTCCCGGCGCGAACTGCTTGCCATGCTGGCGCCGGCTGCGCTCGGCAGCCAGGCCGGCCCGCCGCCGAACATCGTGTTCATCCTGATCGACGACCTGCGGTGGGACGAGCTGGGCTGCGCCGGGCACCCGGTGGTCCGCACGCCGCACATCGACCGGCTGGCGCGCGAGGGGGCGCGGTTCCGCAACGCCTTCCACACCACGCCGCTGTGCTCGCCGAGCCGCGCCTGCTTCCTTACGGGCCAGTACGCTCATCGCCACGGCATCATCGACAACACGGCGCGCAACGAGCAGAGCAAGCGGCTGACGAGCTTCCCTCGGCTGCTGAACGAGGCCGGCTACGAGACCGCCTACATCGGCAAGTGGCACATGGGCAACGACGATTCGCCGCGCCCGGGCTTCGACCGCTGGTTCAGCTTTCCCGGCCAGGGCACCTACATCGATCCGGTGATCAACGACAACGGCTCCGCCCGCCGGATCGCCGGCTACACCACCGACATCTTCACCGAGCTGGCCGTCGAGTTCCTGCGGGCGAAGCGCTCACGGCCGTCGTGTCTCTACCTTGCGCACAAGGCGCTGCACCCGGAGATCCAGCAGCGCGACGACGGCAGCACGGTGGGTCCGGATATCTTCATTCCCGCCGCGCGGCACAAGAACTGGTACGCGAAGGACAGGATTCCGCGCCGGCCCAACTACGGTCGCCCGCCGCGGGGCAAACCGGCGCTGGAGCGCGCGATCCCCGGCCTGGCGCCGCTCGGGAAAGCGACGGTCACCGACGACGAGACCATCCGCAACCGCTGGCGGGAGCTGATGGCGGTCGAGGACGGAATGGGACGCATCCTGGCGGCTCTCGAAGAGTCCGGCCGGCTCGACGACACGCTCATCGTGTTCGCCGGCGACAACGGATACTTCTACGGTGAGCACTGCCTCAGCCAGGAGCGCCGGCTGGCGTACGAGGAATCGATCCGCATGCCACTCCTGATGCGCTATCCGCGGCGGATCCGCGCCGGCGCGCGCGTCGACCAGTTCGCGCTCGGCATCGATATCGCGCCCACCCTGCTCGATGCGGCGGGAGTCGCGGCGCCGGCGGCCATGCAGGGGCGCTCGCTCGCGCCGTTGTGGAAGGCGAGGCAGCCGGGCTGGCGCGAGTCTTTTCTGATCGAATACTTTTCCGACCGCGTGTTCCCGCGCATCGTGAACATGGGCTACCAGGCCGTGCGGACCCACGAGTGGAAGTACATCCACTACACCGCGCTTGAAGGGATGGACGAGCTGTATCACCTCCGCTCGGATCCTTACGAACTGCGCAACAGGATCGATGACGCGGCGGCGCGCCAGCCGCTGGCGGAGCTTAAGGCGGAGTTGGCCGGGTTACTGCCCGCGGGGCCACCATCGCGATAAGCTGCGGGACGTCGAAGGCCTCGAGCAGGCCGAAGCAGAACAGCTCGGGGACCTGGTCGGCGGACTGGCCCTGCTCGATGACCTCTTTCAGGCTGGCCATCGAGCCATGCAGCTCGAGCGAGCCGATCGCGCGGGGCTCGAGCGCCGCCGCCACCAGCGCGAACAGGCTCGAGCGCGGGCCCACGGCGACCACCGACGGCGCCTCGCCCGGGTGTTGCTCGTGGAGCCAGCGGGCGATGGCCGCCACCTGGCCTGCCTGCAACCCGAGCGGGCGGTCGCCGACGGCGGCCACCAGCAGGGCGAACAGGAAGTCGCGTTTTTCGATCTTCGATTCGCCGAAGTAAAACGGATCCACGGCCAGCACGCGGCTGCCGCCGGCGAGCAGCCGCTCGACCTGCGCGGCGACACTCGCGCGGCCTCGATCGGCGACCAGGATCGCCGTGGACCGCGCATTCGCGGGCGCGATCTCCACCGCGGGCACGGTCCAGTCATCCATGCGAAGCCGCCACGACCGCACCATCGCATCACCCCGCCGCTGGGAGCCGGCCTCTTCCGCGTCGACGCGGAAGCGCCGCACGCGCACGATGCGCTCGAGGCGCGACCGCGCCTGGGGCTGCCAACGGGCCAGGGCGTCGCCCGAGGGCACGACTGTCTCGCGCGGCAGGGTCCGGCTCAGCGCGAGGGCGATCTTCTGGAAATCGAGATTGTCTTCCGGCAGTGGGACGGCCAACTGCGCGTCGGTGCGGACGGTGTCCACCGCGAGGTCGGCCACGGAAAACGACGCGCTGCCGGCGTAGAAGTGGTCGCGGAGCATCCGGTAGAAGGCTTCGCGGTTATCGCGCTCGTAGTTGTGGCCGGGATCGTAGTTGATATGGTGGCGCAGGAGCGAGGCGGCGCCAAACAGCCCGTAGACGGGCAGGGCGGCCTGGAGCAGCGGCGCGACGGCGTAATCGGCGCGGAAGCAGCAGGTGTCGCGCGAGTTGTAGGTGAGCAGCGCCGGCCGCGGCGCCAGCAGCGCCGTCAGGTGGGTGTAGTCGGCGACGGTCGCCAGGTCCGAAGGAGTCTGCTCGGAATCGCCCAGGTCGAGCTCGGGAAACTGGGCGCGGGTGACGAAGCTCGAGTAGCCGGCCACGGGGTCGGCCAGCCGCACGCGCGGGTCGAGCGCGCTGAGCAGGATGGTCTGCCAGCCGCCGCCGGAAAGACCGGTGACCGCCACGCGATCGCGGTCGGCGTTCGGATGCGCCAGCAGCAGGTCGAGCGCGCGCTGCATCGAAAGATAGTGCAGGGCGACGCCGCTCGTGCCGCACAGGTCGAGCTGGTTGATTTTGTAATGCTGGAAGCCGGTGGTCGCCAGTTGGCCGCGGCCGAACCACTCGACGTTCATTGCCAGCATGCCGCGCCGCGCGAGGTTGATACACCGCGCCTGGATGTACGGTGTGGAGTTGCCGGTCTTCTCGTGACCGTTCACGTTGAGCACCACCGGAACGCGGCCCGAAGGCTGGGCCGGCTCGTAGAGCAGCGCCGGAACCCACAGGCCGGGGACCGCTTCATAGCGCAGCTTGCGGACGCGGTAGCCCTCGCCGGGAAGAGTCTCAACCCACTCCACGCGCGCCTCTCCCTGCCGCCAGGCCGCCGGGACGCCGCGCAGGATCACCTGGTCGAGGACCTGCTGCCGCAGCCGCCCGGCGTAGCGCTGCCATTCGCCGGCGTCGGAAAAGGCGGGTAATACCGGGACGCGGGAAGCGGTGTAGACCCGCACCTCGAACATCGGCTGGCTGAGGCCGAGGATCGGCCGCGCGAGGATGGCATCCAGGTCGGTGGCCGGCTGCTGCGCCGATGCCGCCAGGGCCAGCAACATCACAGGGAGTGAGCGTTTCATGGTCATCAGTTCTCGAAGAGCACGCGCTCGCCGCCGTCCCAGACAACCGACCCGGGAATCGAGGCGGCGGCGACGATGAAGGCGCAGTAGTCCACCTCCACACGCGCTCGCGCCGGAATCCAGCGGTAGCCGGGTACGCCGAACAGGCTGCCGCGCTCGACCATGCGGCGGCGCGTTTCCGGCATCGGCGAGGCGCCGAACTCCATGCCGCAGGTCATCGTAACGCCGTTCCACGGCGCGTGCGTGCGGCTGTGGTTCTCCTCCCAGCGGCCGAGCCACGGGAAATCGGCGCGCTTCCACGCATAGCCGAACAACACCCGGCTCGCCGGCGACCACGCGAGGAAGAACGCATGCTCGCGGTGCGGGTCCATCAGGTGTGTGGAGAATCCGGCCGAGGCGGGCAAGTCGGGATAGACACGCAAATCGAGCGCGCCTCCGGTCTTGCGCGGGCACAGGGGCCAGTCGAACTCGGCGCCCGTCTTCTGCCAGCCGTGCGCGCCGGCGAAATCGACTTCCAGCACCTTCGAGCGCGTGGCCGGGGCGCGGAACTGCGTCTGGCCGCGCTCGAGGAACGGCGGGCCGAGCGTGACGTGCTGGGTCCAGGCGACCGGGTGGTCCCAGGCGGCCAGGTTCTCGACGATTTCGGTGAAGCGGACCACGGCGCCGGTGAGCCGGATGCGGCGCTCGAAGCGAAGGCGCGCCTCGGGAAAGCCGGCTACGGCGCGCAGGGCGCCCGCTTCCTTGGTGATCGTATAGGAGGCCACGGACGCCTCGCCGTGTACCGACATGCCGGCCGCGGCTTCTTCCTCCGACGGCCCGCCGAACAGGTCCAGGCACAGGTTGTGTCCCATGATGCCGGCCAGCAGTCGCGATTCGGCGTCCTTGCCGTAATCGCGGTGCCGCGCCGGGTCGAACGAGCCGGGTTCGATGGACGGCCACGGCGGGATCCAAAGCGGATTCACGCCCGACTCCTTGTGGAGGATCTCCGCTACGTGGCCGCCGCCGGCGAGCAAGGTGACGCGAACGTGGTTGTTCTCCAGTTGCCAGGCGCGGCGGTTACGGAACTGCGTCTCGCTCACGATGCAGCTTAGTAGCATAATCGAAACAGGATCCCGATGCACGCCCGGTGGCTGGCACTGTTGCTGATGGCGACTCCGTTCTGGGAGACCAAGGCGCCGCGCCAGTGGAGCGACGAAGAGCTCGAAACGCTGATGACGGATTCGCCCTGGGCCCAGTCGGAGATAGTGCACGTGTTCCTTGCCACCGCGCAGCCGATGCGCGAGGGCGAGGCCGAACGGCGGCGCCGTTATCGCGACCCCGCCCGGGCGCCCGACCCGCTCGAGGAGGAGTACCTCGAGTTTCTCCGCGAGAACGGAGCGAGCCACATCGTGCTGGCGGTGCGGCTGCCCCGCGCGCGGGCGCTGGACGACGCCGCCGAGTCGAAGAGAATGGAGGAGGAGAGCTACCTCAGGGTCGGGAAAACCAGGCACAAGATGACCGGCCATTTCCCGCCGACTTCCTCCGACCCCTACCTGCGGCTGGCGTTCCCGCGCGTGGTGCGGCCGACCGACAAGAACTTCCGCTTCGAGCTCTACCTGCCCTCGGTGCCCGGCGCCTGGCACGAAGTGGAATTCCCGGTGAAGAGCCTCTCCTATCGGGGCAAGCTCGAGATGTGAAGCTCTATTCCCCAGGTAGTCCGTTCTTGATGCTTGAACTTCCTCGAACCGGACTTCCTGGGCGCTATGCTGGAACGAAGGGGATTTCGCGACAGGTGGCTGGATGTGCTGAAGCGCCGTCGGAAGCCCGAACTGTAGTCCCCCGGAGTAGAATAGCCTTCAGCCAATGGCAACGAATGCAGCCGGGAATGCGTCAGGCTGAGTGTATGAGGCGAGCCCTTGCATTTTTGGTCCTTACAGCAGCCGCACCGGCACAGGGAAGCTCAACCTGTGAGGCCACCACGTCGATCGAGCGTGAGTTGCGCAACCCAGCGCTTACCGATCCCCAAACCGCCTTCGTGGATCGCATGGCGGCATTTCGCAACCTGCTCCGCCTCTACCCGCAGGACATCTTCGTCCACCGCCGTTACCAGGATTGGCTGAGTGGCAACGAGACGGTCCGGCAACAGGAACAGCAGGTGGCCGACTACCGCGGCGCATATGAAATGGACCCCAACGATTTACGCCACGGCTATCTGTACGCCCGTATCCTGGCGCGGCGCGATTACCAGAAGGCGTTCGATATCCTGAGCGGGCTCGCGGCCACTCACCCGGATTCTCCTTGGCCGCATCTCGGGCTCTCCCAGATGCGCACGATTCGGCAGTTACAGGACCTCACCGACGCGCGCCGGCAACTGGACCTCTATCTCGCAGCATGTCCTTCTTCGTTGGATCCGATTGCCCTAAATCTGATCCAGCGCGTGGGCGACAAGGCTCTATGGCAAAGGACGGCGGAACGCCTGCGCGACCAGCTCACCTCACGCGACGACCCGGCCGCCATCGCGGCATGGCCGCAACTCTGGACGCTCGAATCACGGATTCGCCCTGCCGCGGAACAGGAGCTGTCCCGCCGGCAAATTGCCGAGGATCTGAAAATGCTCCGCGCGCTCGACCAGACCGGATTGAACGACTGGTACAATGTGCTGCGCCAGGGATATCAGACCATCAACGATGCCGCGGGCGTCCAGTGGACCGACAGCCAGCTTCTCCGGAACCTGACGTCGTCCTCGTTGGCCTTCGATCTGCTTCATCGACAGTGGTGGGCGGCGCATTCCACCGAGACCGGCGTTCCAAAGGGACCCGCGGAAACCCGCGCCCGCAAACTGCTCCAGGCCAGTGACGAATGGACCAGGCGTTGGGCCAGCCACCCGATGGCCTGGTACGCCCGCATGCGCGCCGTGGAGACGCTCAAGGATACTCCGGCTGAGGTCATCGAGGAGGTCGCCGCTAAGGTTATGCTGACGTCGGACCGCAGCCCCGACGCCGTCCGCGGTACTGTGCCCCCGGCTCTCGACATCGCCCGGCTTCGCCTCGAGCGCGGTGTCGCCATCCACCGTGTGCCCGAGCTCATCCTCCAGGCCGAGCAGTGGGTCATTGCCAAGTACGAAGCCGATCGTAAGATCCAGTATGGGGTGTGGGGCAGTCCGGCCGATCTGGAGGCGTTCCGGCTCGAAGAAACCTGGGCTTGCCGGAAGGTTCTTTTTGACTTCCATTGGAAAACCGGCCAGAAGGAGAATGCTCTGGAGGTGCTGGAGAGCATGCAGCAGTCAGTTTCCGCTCTCGACCCTAAGGGCTTGCCGGCGACCGGATGGCCGCTCGTGTTCGATATGGCGCTGACCCTGGGCCGGCTCGACAAAGCGCGCGCCGCCCTCGCCCGCATGGAATCCCGCAACGACGCTTACTGGCAAAGCGCGGCCGCGCTGGCGGAAGCCGAAGGCCGAAAGCTCGACGCCGTCGCCTTTTATCTCAACACCAAATCCGTCGCCGCTCAGGAAAAGGCGCTGGCCCTGTGGCTCAGCCTTGGCGGAACTGCCGCGGGCTGGGAAGCGACCGTGGGCCGCACCGCCGTCAAGCCGCCTGCGGATGAGGCCGCTGCTTGGCAAAGGCTTGCGCGGGACTTGCCGGATTTCGTCTTGGAGGATGTTGCCGGCAGAAAAGTGCGACTAGCGGATCTGCAGGGCAAGACGACTTTCGTGAATGTCTGGGCGACCTGGTGCGGTCCATGCCGCGAAGAGCTACCCCAGGTGCAAGAACTGTACCGGGCGCTCAAGGACCGCAAAGACGTTGCCATCATGACCTTGAATGCCGATGAAAACCCCGCCGTAGTGAAGCCGTTTCTCGACCGCGTTGGCTACACCTTCCCGACACTCCTGGCATCGGATTACGTCTTCAAGACGCTAGAAGTCAACGGTATCCCGCGTAACTGGATCGTTGACAAAACGGGCGTGATCCGATTGGAGTTGGCCACGTTCGATCGTGTCGAAATGAGCAAGCTGGTAATGGCGATGCTGGAAAAGCTGAAAGACCAGTAAGCCTGCCGCACGCTCCAGTTCCTCCCCGGACGCGGGATTACAGGTTCGCGATGCCCCATATCGAGCGTGGATTCCTCGAACCGGACATATGGCCCGGAAGACCGCGCACCCCCCCGAAACTGGAATGAGAACGCCTCCGACTGACAGCCATCACGCGGTGCCCTGAAACAGTTCGGAGAGAGCGTAGACATCACCTTGATAACTGCCAGCGAAATCATCAGCGTGATGGCAGACGACCGGCGCCTGGCACGAAGTGGAATTCCCGGTGAAGAGCCTCTCTTATCGCGGCAAGCGCGAGATGTGAAGCTCTATTCCCCAGGTAGTCCGTTCTTGATGCTTGAACTTCCTCGAAGCCGACTTGGGGGAGTTGGCGAGTGTGAAGGGGATTTCGCGACAGCTAACCGAAGTTCGTCACCACCACTCCCTGCGGTCGTGGCTCAGAAACTGCACGTTGATTCAACGGCAGTTACTGAGCCGCGACCATAGGGAGCGGTTGGGCGAGCACCTTGTGACGAACTTCCGCTAACCGACACGCCGCCGTTTGGCGCGTCCGGTTGAGCGCCGTGTTAGGCGTGCCGTGGTTGCTGCAACATCGAGAAGTCCCCGCAACGCCTTGTTGACCGCACTATCGTTTGGGAATACTTCGGCGACCTCGGGTTCAAGGACGACGACGTTGGTCTCCGCAGCAACGCGGGCTGCGTACTTACCGCGCACAAGATTGCCAAAATCCGAGCGCTTATACTCAGATCGAAGTTCGTCAGTTGTTTTGCGCTTAGCCTTCTTCATAGATCTTCCGTTCCTGTCTCGTCACTCGACGAGCGCTGACAATGCGAATGTTGTGATCTTCCTCAGTGTGAGCCACAACCAAGAGGCGGTTCTGACTGGAATTGCCAAAGGTCACAGAGCGACGATCCTCCACGGAATGGTCTGGATCTGAGCCCGTAGCTGACAGCGGGTCGCGGAAGACCGTTGATGCCTCCTCGAAAGAGACGCCATGCTTCTTCAGGTTGGCAGCGGCCTTCTTTGCATCCCAAGAGAATCTCACGCAGCCATTGTAACCATCGACGATCCCGCACGGAGGGCAGCGTCTGCGTGTAGAAGAACTTCAGTGCGGCGGTTCGGACCTGAAGAGTCGGTCAAGCGAGCTTCTTCTCATCGAGCAGATGCAGTTGATACTGCTAATGCCGTAGCCGCAGATCTTCGATCATTCGCTTGCGTAGTTCGGTCATGAACGAGCTCCTTTCGTTCGTTCATTTTTCACCTACGCAAAGCGCTTCGGGGATTCTCCGGCCGCGCCAGCGGCTTAGTGCAACAGCCCATCCCAACATCGATCAAGGTCGCTCCCCATAATACGGCGTTCGGGGAAGCGAGTCCACCCAGTCCTTTCGGGCCGCCTCCCCCCTGCAATGTCCCGGACTGTCATCAACCGACAAGAATCTCGCGTATCCGCCGGCGCCGCCAGTCACCCTGCCCGGAACAGCTCAGCGTCGGACCGACGGACGTAGCTGGCGTCGACGTCGGCGGGATCGAGCGTGCGCCCGGCGATCGCCAGACGGTTCGCGATGCCGCCGACGGCGCCAGCCAATGCGCGCGGCGCCAGCGTAACCACGGCGCCGGCGAATCGCCCGCCCGCCAGGGCATCGGCGAGCAGCGCGCGGTCCTGCGCGAGAAACTCCGGCGCCGGGGTGCCTGGGAGCGAATCGAGCCACCGCGCCAGCGGGCCCACGGTCTCCGCGGTCAGTGGCTCGAGCCGCTCGTCATACATGGCGGCGTACACCTCGCCGCGCCGCGCATCGAGCACGGGTGCGCGCACGGACGCCGTACCGAACCAGGCCAGCGCTTGCAGGGTGGAGACGGCCGCCACGCGCCGGTGCGTGCTCTCGGCCAGCCCCTTCACCGCCGCCAGGCCGACGCGCACGCCGGTGAACGATCCGGGACCGGCGCAAGCGGCGAAGCATTCCACGTCGCGCAGGCTCCAGCCGTGCCTTGCGAGCAGCGTCGCCACCGAGTCGAACAGCACGTGACCGAACCCTTCGGGCGAGTGCAACGGGACTTCTTCCACCACACACCCGCTTTCCAGAAGTGCGATGCTGCCGTGCTCGGAAGTGGTGTCCAAAGAGAGAATGCGGGCCGTCACTGGGTGAGCTTGTAGACCCGGTCCACCGAGTAGATCTTCCCGTTGGCGTTGAGCGCGGTCACGCGCAGGTTGAGCACCGCGGGAAAGCGCGTGGCGATGCCCGCCGGGATGCGGAAGCTCCCCTGCGCGCCGGTGGCGAGCACACGGTAGCCGTGCCCTTCGGCGGTGGCCTCGCCCGTCCAGAGGTAGCTCATCGACCGGGTGGCGCGGGTTTCGCGCTTCAGCTTCACGGAGAAAGCCACCGGCCCGGCCAGGGACATGGTATCGGAAGCGGGTTCGACGATCTCAAACGGCACCCGCTGCGCGCTTTGCTCGACCTCCTGCATCAGGTTCGGGCGCGACTCGAACCGGAACGAGTTGAGCATGCCCTGCTTGCGGCCGTCGCGGGAGAGATGCAGCACCCAGTCGTGGCTGCTGTCGGGCGGCTCGGCGATGAAGCGCTCGCCCTTGTAGTCGTCCTTCTCCTTGCGCAGCTCGCCGGTCAAGGGATTGAACCAGTAAATCTGGTAGCTGTGCCTTTCGGTGACCAGCTCGACGCGCCCGGGCTTTTCCAGGTAGACGATGTACTCGATGCCGGGGAGCGCCGTGGCGCGGCCGCCGTCGACGTCGAAATACGGCTCCAGCTCCCAGTACCGCGTACGGGACAGGACGTCGAACCAGGCGGTCATCTGGCGCGCGCCGGGCGAGTCGAACCAGCGCGCGTCGATGGCGACCTGGCGGCCCCCATAGCTGCCGGTGTTGCCGAAAGTCGGGTACTGGCCGTTCATGGTGGCGTTCCACAGGCGCTTGCGGAAGCTGTCGGTATCCACGTGGTGGGGACGGGAGCGGCCGGCGCCGCTGTCCTCGTAGGCGAACTCGGCGTTGACGCGCGGAGCGGCGTAGAGCTGGTGCTCGACGGCTCCGAGCTGGTCGTCCCCGGACTGGTAGACGATGTAGTTCATCCAGGCGTCGGCGAGCAGCGGGGCCGAGGTCGCCGTGGTGTGAGTCGAGCGCGGATGCTGGTAGGGGTCGAGTTTCTTGAGCAGCAGGCCGACCTCCTTCAGCAACTCCCGCCCCTGCGGGTATTCTTCGAACTCCTGCACGCCCTGCCAGGTGATTTTCATGGGCGCGTAGCGCGAGACCAGGTAGCGGATGTAGCGCTCGCGCTGCCGCCAGGTGGGGAACAGCCGCGCGAGGTGGTCCTGGTCGCCGGCCAGCACCAGGTCGGCGGTGATGCCCTTGCGGTTCATGTAGAGGATGCGTGCGTCGAGCTCGCGGAAATGGTCGGGGTTGGGCTGGTCGGCAGACGGGAACGCACGCACCGGCTCGTCTTCCCGGATCACGAGCCCGCGCAGGTGGTTGAACTTTTGCTCGGCGCGCGCGTCGATCATCTTCGTGAACACGTCGCGATCGATGTAGGCGAACCGGTAGCAGGTATCGCCCATCCACAGGTGCGGCTTGCGAACATCGGTGTAGGACCAGTGATGGAGGTTGGCCGGGCGCAGGAAGCCGGGCGAGCCCGAATCGGTGGCGGTGAAACTTCCGGTCTGGTCGGCGAACCGCTGAATGTTGCCGCTCAACCGGTAATCCCAGTTCCCCGCATCGGTGGGCGTGAAACGGATCACCAGCCTGCGGCCGCCGTCCCAGAAGGCGGGCATGAGGAAGGTCCTGTGCCGCGGCGAGCGGAACTCGGCGTGGATCTCCACGCTGAGATAAGGATTGGGATGCGCCTCGGCCTCGGCGTCGTTCAGCTCGAAGACCAGGTCGCACGGCGAGTAGGCAGGCGTCGGCGGGCACGGCGTTTGCGCCGGCAGAATGGCGGCCGCCACCAGCGCCGGGAAAACGAGTCGGACTCCCATCAGGTTCCAGTTTAGCGGGGACTTGATACAATCGGGGCGGTAGCATGAGCAAGCGGTCGCCCGTCATCGCCGGCGCCCTGCTCGCGGTGGCGGCGGGGCTTGCGGCGCAAACCGCCCCACCGGCGCCGCTGGAGCGGCTGCGCGGCGAAGTGCGCCGCATCGCCCTCAGCACGCAGGCGAGCTGAGGGGATCTATGTGAAGTGCCTCCAGACGGGCGAGACCATCGCGCTGGACGCCGCCGCGCCCATGGACACCATGAGCGTGATCAAGATTCCGCTGATGGCGGAAGTGTTCCGGCAGGCCGAGGAGGGCCGCTTCCGGCTCGAGGACCGCTACACACTGACGGCCGAGGACAAACGGCCGGGCACGGGCATCCTGCGGAGTCTCGATGCGGGCGCCTCGGTCACCATGCAGGACCTGATCACGCTGATGAACATCGTCAGCGACAACACCGCCACCGACATCCTGTTCGCCAAGGTGGGCGGGCCCGAGCCGGTGAACGCGCTGATGCGAAGCTGGGGACTGGAGACGATTCGCGCCGTCGGCCCTACCTCGGACTGGTTCCGCGCGATGCGAGCGGCGCCCTCGCCCGCCGAGTTCCACCGCCAGGGGAAGACGGTGTTCGGCTGGTCCTCGGCCGAGGACACCGGAAAGCTGCTGGAAAAGATAGCGCGCGGGGAAGCGGTCAGCAAGCGGGCGAGTGAGAAGATGCTCGAGGCGCTGCGCGGCCAGCTCTACCGTACGCGCATCCCGCGCTACGCCACCGGCTACCGCATGCCCCACAAGACCGGCGATTTCCTGCCGCACATCGCCAACGACGTCGGGCTGCTGGAGAGCGAGGACCGCACGGTGGTGATCTCGATTTTCACCGCGCGCCACTTCGGCTCCGCGACGATGCTGGAAGACGCCATCGGGCGGATCGCGGAGAAGATCGCCGATTATTTCGCCTGGCGCAAGTAGGCGCGCAACCGCAGGGAGGTTATCATGCGTTTTCCCATCCATGTGTTGGCGGTTCTGGTTCTGACTTGCCTGGGGGGCCGCGCCGACCTGGTCGAGCAGGGGCCTAAAAACTCCGCGCCCTCGGGGCTGCTGGCAGGCGTGGCGCGCGCCGACATCAGCCCTCCGGTGGGCATCGCCCAGTTGAACTGGGGCTCGCAGACGCACGTGGGAGCGGAGGGCATCGACCCGGCCGGCATGGTGGCCACAGCGCTGGTGGTCTCCGACGGGCGGCAGAAGTTCGCCATGGTGGATATCGACACGCTGTCGGTCAGGGAGATGGAGGAGGTGATCGCGCGCGCCGCGGCCGCCACCGGCATCCCGGCGGCGCACATCCGCCTGGGGGCGACGCACACGCACGCCGGGCCGATGCTTACAGGCGAGAAAGGTCCGGTGGGCGTGGACCTGGCCGGCTACCGGGAGGTTTTCCGCACCTGGCGCGAGGCGATGGCGCACAAGATCGTCGGCGCCGTCGTGGAGGCCAATTCACGCCTGCACCCGGCGCACCTCCACGGCGCCCGCGGGACCGGCTCGATCAACATCAACCGGCGCGTGCGCGCGGCGGAAGGCAGGCCGGCCGCCGTCGGGCGCAACCCGGAAGGCTTCGTCGACCGCGAACTGGTGGTGGCGCGCATCGACGACGCCGAGGGCAAGCCGCTGGCCGTGCTGGTGAACTACCAGTGCCACGGCACGGTGCTGGCCTACGAGAACCGGTTCGTCTCGCCCGACTGGATCGGGATGACCCGTCGCGTGGTCGAGCGCGCCCTGCCCGGCGCGCTCTGCCTGTTCTTCCAGGGCGCGGCCGGCAACCAGGGACCGGTCGAGGGATTCACCGGCGACTTGCGGGTCGCGCACCGCCTGGGCTCGGTTCTCGGTCACCAGGCGGCGGCGCTGGCGGTGGCGATCGAGACGACGCGGCGCGAGCCTCGCTTCGAAGGCTTCGTCGAATCGACCGCCTACCAGGCCCGCCAGCCCTGGCGTGTAGCCGGCCCGCGCGACGCCACGCTGAAATTCGCGACCGCGACGGTGCAGGTTCCGCGCCGCCGCTACACCGCCGCCGACATCGACCGGATGGAGACGCAGCTCGCCGGAGCGCGGGCCAAGGCGGCCGAGGCGGCCGCGACCGGCGACCCGTCGAAGAAACACCAGGCCGAGGCGCGCGTGCGCCGCTTTGCCGACCTGCTCGAGAAATGGAAAAAGCCCTGGGACGCCACGCCGATCGACGTCCAGGTGCAGATGCTGCGCATCGGCGAGTTGGCCATCGTCGCCATGCCCGGCGAGCCGTTCGCCGAGATCGGCGCGGCCATCAGGAAGGCTTCCCCGTTCGCGGTGACCATGTTCTGCGGCTACTCGAGCGGCGACGGCGGAGACTACATGCCCATCGCATCCGAGTACGCCCACGGCGGTTACGAAATCGAGCGCACTCCCTACGCGCCGGAAGCCGCCGCGAAAGTGGTCCGCGAGTCGAGCCTGCTCTACGGCCGGATTCGATGAACCCCGCGCGGGCGCTTCAGGCCGGCGCGCGCCCGTAGTCGCGAATCTTCAGCGGCTCGCCGCCGCGCAGCGCGGACTGGTGCGCGACGATCCCCGGCAGCGTGTAGGCGATCGCCTCCCAGACGTCCACCGCCGGGTGCCGGCCCTCGACGATGGCGCGCACGAACTCGTGCGTGAGGAACGTGTGCGAGTTGCCGTGGCCGGTCTTCACCCGCATCGGCTCCGGCAGCCGCTCCAGGTGGTCCGGCTGCTGCCAGGCTTCGCGGCGGACGCCGCCTTCCGGGTAGCCGTTCTCATCCAGTACCGTCCGGCCGTCCCTGGTGATGCGGAAGACGGTGTTCGGCGAGCCCTCCGGCCGGCTCATGATGTAGGAGAGCCGGTCGCCGTAGAACAACCCGCGCTCGGTGCCGCCGGCGGCAACGTGCCACCAGACGGCGATCCGCGCGGCGTGGCCGCCGGAGGTTTTGAAGAAGCCGGTCTCGCTCCAGAACGGGTTGCGGTACTGGTTCGTTTTCAGGATCTCGTGCCCGTCGCCCCAGCCGACGGCGGTGACTTCCACCAGTCGCTCGCCGGTCACCGGCACCACGATGCCGGTCGAGTGGGTCGCGTAGTGCATCGGCGGAAAGCCGTGACGCCAGGTGGGAAAGCCGCGCTCGTCGAACATCAGCGGAAGCAGGCCTTCGTGGTGATACTCGGCCTCGGAATAGAAGATAGTACCGAAGCGGCCCTCCCGCGCCCATTCCCGGCAGGTGACGACCTCGGGGCGGTAGTAGCTGGTCTCGGCCATCATGTAGCGCATCCCGGTTCTTCGCACGGTCTCCAGCAGCTCTTCCAGCTCCTCAACCGACATGCCAGCCGGAACCGCGCTGATCACGTGCTTTCCCGCCTTCATCGCCTCGATCGCCATCCACGCATGCAGCGGCGCGGGCGTGAACACTCCGACGGCGTTCACCCCCTCGTGTTTCAGCATCTGCCGGTATTCCTTGTAGGTGTTCGGGCAGTGGTACACCTCCGAGAGGCGCTGCAACCGGTCCGGACGGATGTCGCAGACGGCGACGACCGCGGCCTCCGGGTCCAGGTGCCATTGAAACGACGATCCGAATCCGCCGCCGACCACGCCGATGCGCACCTTGCGGCCGGATCCCGGCGCCGTTTGCGCCGGCGTCCCCCCCGCCCCGACGGTCAGGGCGCCGGCTCCGAGCAGCTCGCGCCGGCTCCACCGTGTGGGATTTGCGCCCATGAGGACCTCCTTCCGCTCTGTCCGTTAAAACGTTGGCATCATACGGGCGAAAGTCTTTGGTAGTTTTTTCGAGCTTCGACTGGGTCCGTCATTAACAGGATCAGGCGGTTCATCGCCTGATCCTGAATCTTACCAATCTCCCAGCGCTTGACGCTGGCTACGCCAACACCCAGGTAGTCGGCGAATTCTTTTTGGGTCATACGCAAGCGCTTCCTGACGTCGCGGATCTGATCGCTGGTCAGGAGACCATGTTTGCGACGGTACGCGTCGGAAATCAGGCGCGTAAACTCACCGCTTTGCTCGTTACTTATCGTCTTGAAGCCGCAGTGGGTACACGACAGACCATCGGTGCGAACGGTGAACTCCTCCCCGTTGCGCGTGCTGCTAAGATCAACGGTCTTACGCTCCAGCTTGCCTTTCCGGCACGCAAAGCATTTCATTGGAAAAATCCTCGGCTCTCCCTACGTGGTTCTCCAGATATGTGGCCGGGTGGACGCGGCCCCCGGCGATCCACTGGCCGGATCTCTGATAGGGCCAGTACGACGGCTGCATGACGCTCAGCGGGGTCGAAAAGATCAAGTTCACAGAACTCGCCTTCCAGTTTTTCGCTTCCATGGATGAACCCTCTTTGGATGGCCCGTCGGGCGCGTTCGATGTGCTCACCCGCATGCGAGAATCCCTTGGGAGCACGCAATGTCCTTCGTACCCAGGGTATCATATGATCCCAAGAGAATCAACGGGAAGAATTTGACACGGCTCGGTAACGCGCTGAGCCACTACCCCCGATTTGATTTCCAGTGACGCGTCATGATACAACACAAAACTGGCTCCTCGTAGCGAATCTAAGCCGTCCATGACTGGTTCCCGACTAGGCGTAGTGTTGTTTCAACTGGGCGGACCGGATTCCCTGGACGCGATAGAGCCGTTTCTCTACAACCTGTTCTCGGATCCGGAGATCATTGATTTCCCGCTGGCGCGCCTGGCCCGGCAGCCGCTGGCGCGCCTGATCGCCAGCCGCCGCGGGCGGCACGTAGCCCATCATTACGCCGAGATCGGCGGCCGCTCGCCGATTCTGGAACACACCACGCGGCAGGCACGGGCGCTGGAGGCCGAGCTACAGCGGGATGGCGAGGCGCGTGTGGCGATCGCCATGCGCTACTGGCACCCGATGACCGAGGCGGCGATCCGGGAAATGGAGGAGTTCGCCCCGCAGCAAATCGTTCTGCTGCCGCTCTATCCGCAATACTCCAAGACGACCACCGGCAGCAGCATCAAGGAGTGGAACCGGCTGTACCGCGGCAACGGCAACGGGCGGCGGGTGGAGGTGATCACCGACTTCCACGAGGATCCCGCCTACATCGACGCGGTCGTGGAGGCGATCAACGCGGAGCTGGCTCGCTGCCAGGATCCCGAAGCGGTCGAGATGGTCTTCAGCGCCCACAGTGTTCCGCTCGACGTGATCCAGCGCGGCGACCCCTACCAGCGGCACATCGAGAAAACCGTGGAGCTGGTGTGCCGGCGCGGCGGCTGGCAGGGGGGGCGAAGGAGCCTCTGCTACCAGAGCAAGGTGGGCCCGTCCCGGTGGCTGCGGCCGATGATGCGCGAGACGCTGGAGGCGCTGGGCCGCCAGGGCGCACGCGAAGTGCTGATGGTTCCCATCTCGTTCGTCTCCGACCACGTCGAGACGCTGTTCGAGATCAACATCGAGCACCGCGAAATCGCTGCGCGCGCCGGAATCCACCGGTTCCGCATGGTCGGCGGACTGAACGACTCGGCGCCGTTCATCGGGGCGCTGGCAGGACTCGTACGCCGGGCGGCGGGATACCGCCCCTCGGCGGCCTCAGCCGTCACTTGACCCCGACCGTGCGGGAGCGGTTTCATCCGCCGTCCAGCGGTCGAGCGCCGCCGCCAGAACCTGGAGGTTGATGGGCTTGGAGAGGTAGTCATCCATGCCCGCGTTCAGGCACTTCTCCTGGTCGCCGTGCATGGCGTTGGCGGTCATCGCGATGATGGGCGTGTGCCTGGCGTCGCCCTCGCGGCGGCGGATCTCCCGGGTGGTATCGTAGCCGTCCAGTTCCGGCATCTGGCAGTCCATCAGCACCAGCGTGTACGGGGTTTGGGAGAGCGCTTCCAGGGCTTCCAGGCCGTTCTTGCTGACATCGGCGCGATAGCCGAGCTTCTCCACCAGGCGCACGGCGAGCTTCTGGTTGACCAGGTTGTCCTCGGCGATCAACACGTGACCGCGCGCAGGCCCGTTCCCATTCGCCGGGGAAGCCGGATTGGGTTCCGGGAGGGGACCCCGGAGCTGGTAGGGCTGTCCATCGCTCAGGGCAATGGCCAGAGAGCGGCACAGATGTTGGGCGCGCACCGGCTTGGTGACCGCTTGCCGGACGCCTGCCTCGCGGATCAGGTCCCGGTTGCCGCGATCCGCCAGCGAGGCCATCAACAGCAGGCGGGTCGCGTGAAGGCTGGGGTCCGCCTGGATGCGCCGCGCGCATTCGATTCCGTCGATGCCGGGCATGGCCAGGTCGATCAGCGCGGCATGGAACGGACGTCCCTCCTCGGTAGCCGCCCGGCGGAGAAGCGACATCGCCTCGTCGGCGTCGGCCGCCTCGACGGCCGCCATGCCGGAGGCGACCAGCAGAGAGGCGAGGCCACAGCGGGCCGTCGGATTGTCATCCACGATCAGCACGCGACGGCCTTCGAGCGACTCCGGCGCGATGGCGGCCCCGGCGGCATTCGTCTGCTGCTCCAGCCACACCGTGAACCAGAACAGAGAGCCTCTCCCGTTCCCGCTCTCCAGGCCGATCTCACCGCCCATCCGCTCCACCAACTGCCTGGAAATGGCCAGCCCGAGGCCGGTGCCCCCGTGCTTGCGACTGGCCGCCATGTCCGCCTGGGTGAACGGCTGGAACAGCGTCGATTGGACTTCGGCCGGAATCCCGATGCCGGAGTCGCGCACCTCGAAACGAACGCATACGCGGCCGCCGTCCTGTTCGGCGAGCGACACGCGGACCCCGACCTCGCCGCGCTCGGTGAACTTGATGGCGTTGCCCACCAGGTTCACAAGCACCTGGCGGAGCCGGCCGGCGTCCCCGTGCAAGGTGTCCGGAACCGTGTGCTCCACCATGTTGACCAGCTCCAGGCCCTTGCGGCCGGCCTGCTCGGCCAGCAGCTCGATCACCTCCTCGACTTCGCGCCGCAGCGGGAAGTTGGTGCCCTCGAGTTCCATCTTCCCGGCCTCGATCTTGGAGAAATCGAGAATGTCGTTGATGATCGCCAGCAGCGCCTCTCCCGACCGCAGCACGGTTTCCGCCAGCTCCCGCTGTTCGGCGTCCATTCGGGTATCCATCAGCAACCCGGTCATACCCAGAATGCCGTTCATCGGCGTGCGAAGCTCGTGGCTCACCGTAGCCAGAAACAGGCTCTTGACGCGGGCCGCCTCCAGCGCCTGGTCGCGGGCCACGGTCAGCTCCCCGGCCAGTCGCGCCAGCTCGGCCGCCTGTTCTTCGGCGCGCGTCTTGGCGGCATGGAGCTCCTCATCGGCCTGCTTGCGCTCGGTGATGTCGCGCTCGACGCCTTGCACCCCGACCTGGCGGCCCTTCTCGTCCAGCAGCGGGCCCCAGGTCGAGGAGAGCCAGCGCGGCCGGCCGTCCCCGGTGATCACCCGACATTCGACGTCCCAGAAGGCAGCCCCCTGAAACACCGTATTGAGGAGTTGCCGCATGCGGGCCTGATCCTCCGGGTGGAGCCACTCGAGGAACTGTTTCGCCGTGAGATCGCGGGCCGTGTAGCCAAGCAGCTTTTCCACCGCGGGATTGACGTACAGAAGCCGGCAGGACATGTCGTAGGCCAGGATGAGGTCGCGTGTGTTGGCCGCAATCAGGTGAAAGTTGCGCTCCGAGGCGCGAATCCAGTGGACAGCTCGTTTCAGGCGATGGAGGAGGTAAATGCTGCCGAGGTTACCCCCGGCGTAGAGCGCGAGCTGGATCAGGCCGGAGGGAGTGGCGAGATCGGAAAGTTGCAGGAAGTCGGTCTCGATGAACGGAGCCGCAACCAGGTAGAGCACCAGAAGTCCCAGCGCCGGAACGGTGGAAAAGAAGTAGGCGGTCAGCGCGATGCCCACCGCGATCGGGGCGTTGGCCCGCGCCACTTCGCCCAGGGCCATCAGCACGACCACCGAAGCGGCGTAAAAGGCGGCGAACAGGCTGCCGAGAATCAGGCCTCGTTTGCTGGTCATCTCCCCGGCCGGTGCGGGCGCGGCGTGCAAAAACACGACCGGCCAGGAATGTTTACCGGCCTCCGCCTATCTTATCGGCACGCTAAGGGGAAAACTGAAGGCCCTCCAGAACCACCGCGGGGTGGTGGCAAATCCCCGCCCGGTTCGTTGACAACCCCACCGCACGCGGTCCATACTCAAAGCAACCTGTGCCTGGAGGCTGGGAATGCACGTTTTTGTCCCCGCTCTAATTTGTAGTTTTGCGCTGGCCGCGACGACCGGCGCCGCCGATCAGACCAAGCCGAAGCCCCGCGAGGAATCGATGGCTTCGGACCGCTTCGCCGAGGCCCACGCGCCCATGTTCGCGCCGGCAAGGTCCAACGCAGCCGGAGAGCTCACCGAGCGTGTCAGCCGGTCGCTGGCCGCGGCGGGGAGCGCACGGGCGGCAGGCAGAACACCGCGCCGGAACTTCATCGATGAACACGTTTTTGGGAAGATGGAACGCGACGGGGTGCCGTCGGCGCCGCTCAGCACGGATCACGAATTCTTCCGCCGCGTTTCGCTCGACCTCACCGGCCGGATCCCCTCGTCGGAGGAGGTTCGGGATTTCGTCGCCTCGGGCGACCCGGGGAAGCGGGAGAAGCTCATCGACCGCCTGCTGGCCAGCGACGCCTTCGTCGACAAATGGGCCTACTTCTTCATGGACCTATTCCGCGCCAACGGCAAGATGGGCCGCGGCCAGAACCTGCTCCACTACTGGATGAAGGAGAACCTGCAAGTGGACCGGCCCTATGACGACGTGGTGCGGTCCATCATTGCCGCCGCCGGCAAGAGCAACCACGTGGTGGCCGCCGTCAACCTGATCGCGCGCGAGCATGTGCAGGGCAAGCCGCAGCCGGACGATGGCGAGGACCTCGGCATGGTCCAGCAACTGGACACCCACGACGAGCTGGCGGTCCTCTATGCGAAGACGTTTCTGGGCATCAACCTTTCCTGCGTCTCCTGCCACGACGGCCGCGGGCGCCTGGAGAAGGTCAACGTATGGCTGAGCCGGAAAAAGAGGTCGGAGTTCTTCCAGAATTCGGCCTTCCTCGGCCGCAGCCGCTACCTGATGTACTGGGAGAACGGCAAGCCCCAGTCGGGCGAATTTCTGATCGACGATCACAATCCGGGCTACGATACGCGCGGGGCGAGCATGATCCGCGTGCCGCGCTTCGGCGGTCCGAACCAACCGGCCTTCATCCTCACCGGCGAGCGGCCGCGTGAGGGCGCCGAGCCGCGCGAGGAGATGGGTCGCATGCTGACCGCCCATCCGCAGTTCGCGCGCGCGACCGTGAACCTGTTCTGGGCGAAGCTGATGGGCTTCGGCATCGTCGAGCCGTTCGACGAATTCGACCTGGCGCGCCAGGATCCCGCGAACGTTCCCGCCGGCTGGCGGCTGCAACCCTCCCACCCGGAGCTGCTCGAGGCGCTGGCGGCCGACTTCCGCGGCCACGGCCACAGCGTGAAGCGGCTGTTCCGCACCATCGCGCGGTCCAATGCCTACCAGCTCTCGGCGCGGTTTCCCCAGGAGTGGAAGGAAGCCTATACGCCCTACTTCGCGCGCAAGTTCGTCCGATTGCTCGGCGCCGAGGAATTGCACGACGCCATCGTGCTGGCCACCGGGCGCCCCGGAAGCTTCCGCTACGGCGGCAGCCAGGTGCCGATGGCGATGCAGTTGAGCGGTCCCTCCGGCGGCGGCGACCTGAAGTATTTCATGCAGACCTTCGGCCAGTCCAACCGCAACAACCCGCCCAAGCCGGCGGCCGGCTCGCCGTTGCAGCCGCTGCTGCTGATGCAGTCGCCGGTGGTCACCGAACGGGTGGTGGCGGCCCGCGACAGCCGGGTCCAGCGGCTGCTGGACAGCTACCGGGAAGACGACCGCCTGGTGGAGGAAATGTTTCTGGGTACGCTTTCCCGGCCGCCGTCGAGCCCGGAAAAGGAAGTGGCGCTGGCGGCGCTGGCCCGCAACCGGGTGGAGGGCGCCCAGAACCTCCAGTGGGCGCTGATCAACCTGACCGAGTTTTTCTTTAATTACTAAGCGCGGGCATTCCCCCAACCATTCCAACTATACTTGAAGGACAAAGGAAGGTTATGACTCACAGACTCGCTCTGTTCGTTTTGACTCTGCTCACCGCCGGCGGTGTCTTTGCGCAGCTCACCACTGGCTCCATGAATGGCACCGTCACGGACCCCAACGGCGCCGTGGTTCCCGGCGCCAAGCTCGTTGCCCGGCATACGCCCACGGGTCGGGACTTTGAAACCAACTCCACCGACGCCGGCCTTTACGTGTTCGCCGCTCTGCCGGTGGGACCCTACACCCTCTCGGTGGAAAAGGTCGGGTTCAAGAAGGTCAGCCGCTCTAACCTCGAGATCCGCGTCGGATCGCGGCAGACGCTCGACGTGCCGCTCGAAGTCGGTGACGTCCAGCAGATCGTCGAGGTCTCCGCCGAAGCCCCCATTCTGGAATCCACCACCAGCGAGCGCGGACAGAATTTCTCCAACAAGTTTATGGAGACCTTACCGCTGTTCACCGGCGGCATTCGCAATCCCCGTGCCTTCACCGGCCTGATGCCCGGTGTCAACGACGCGGCCGAACGAAGCGTCAACGGCTCCGGCGGCCGAGCCGAGGAAGTCATGATCGATGGCGCCAGCCTGATCATTCCCGAATCCGGCGGCACGGTGTTTAACTTCCCCGCGGCCGAGATGTTCGGCGAATTCAAATTGCTGACAGGCACCTACGCCGCCGAGTACGGCCGCTTCGGCGGCGGCGTCGAGCTGTTCATCACCAAGAGCGGCACCAACGACCTGCACGGACGCGGCTTCTGGAACCTGCGCCGCGACATCTTTGACGCCAACGCCTGGGCTTTCAATCGAAGCAACATTCGCCGCCCCAAGACTCGCATCAACGAGGCGGGTTTCTCCGTCGGCGGTCCCGCCTGGATTCCCAAGGCCTACGACGGCAGGAACAGGACCTTCTGGTTCTTCACCTATTCGAGTGACCTGCGACCGGCCACGAACGCCCCTACGCTCAGCACCGTCCCCACCGCTGACATGAAGCGGGGTAACTTCACCGGCTTCCGGATCTACGATCCGGCGACCACCAGCGGCAACGTGCGCCAACCCTTCGCGGGCAACCTCATCCCCCAATCCCGCTTTAGTCGAGTCTCGCAGAACTTCATTCCGGGTCTGCCGGATCCCAACGTCGGCACCATTCAAAATAACCTTAACTTCGTCAATACCAGTCAGCTCACCGACGACATCTGGAGCCTGAAGGTCGACCACGCCTTCAGCGATCGGAACCGCGTGGCATACTTCCACAGCCTCCAGGACCAGAACGTCGCGGCCAACACCGCACTGCCTGGTCCGCTCGGGCAGGGATTGGGCGAGAGCTTCCAGCGACCCGAGTACTACCGTGTCAACCATGACCTCATCTTGAAGCCCAACCTCCTGGTGCACTCAACTTACGGTTACAGCCGGACACGACAGGGTTGGAGCAACCCCGCTCAGCGGGGCTTCGCTTCCAAGGTCGGCTTGAGCCTCCCCAGCGATGCCACGCCACGCATCCGGTTCACCGCGGCCGATGCGCTGAGCCCTTGGGGCGTTCAGGATGGCAAGGTGGACAATGGGTTCCAATTCAACACCACCCACCACTTCAATTCGCTTTTGACCTGGATCAAGGGCCGCCACGAGTTTAAGATGGGCGGCGACTTCCGGCGCCTCCAGACTACGGCCAACGACAAGGCCGGCAGCAATGGCCTGTTCCAGTTCGAACGCGCCCAAACGGCCCTGCCTACCGACACCGCCAACACCGGTCACAGTTTCGCCAGCTTCCTGCTGGGCGCGCCGGACCGGGTCGAGTTCACCACTCTGCCGGTTCCCGATGTTCAGATCCGCTACGGCTACCACGCCGGATTCTTTTCTGACAACTGGAAAGCAACCTCCCGCCTGACGTTGAACCTCGGATTCCGCTACGAAGTGCCGATCGGCTGGCACATGTCCAATTACCAGTACTCCTCATTCAGCCCGGGAGTGCCAAACCCGGCCGCCGCCAACCGCGCCGGCGCCCTCATCTTCATGGGGCCCGGTCCCGGCCGCACCGGCACCAAGCGCCCCTACCCAACCGATTTCTCCGGTGTCGGTCCCCGCCTCGGCTTTGCCTATCAGCTCGCTCGCTCGACCGTCCTGCGCGGAGGCTTCGGAATCCACTACCAGACTCTTGGCAACGGAGGATGCGGCTGCACGCTTGGCTTCGCCGGCTCCCCGGGAGTCCGCGCTTCAGACGGCCTCAATCCCGCCTTGCAGTGGGATACCGGCCTTACGATCCCGCAAGGCCAGACGCCCCCCTTCATCGATCCCAGCTTCGGCAACTTCCTCGACGTTGACTACACCGGTCCCGACTTCGGCAAGGCCCCTCGCATCTATGAGTGGAGCTTTACGATTCAGCATACGGTGCGCAATTTCCTGATTGACGTCGCCTATGTCGGGAATCGCGGCAAGGGCCTGAATTCGACGCTGGACTTCAATCAGGTCAGACCTCAGTTCTTGTCCCTCGGCGCGTTGCTGCGCCAGCCCATCAACTCTCCGGCGGTGGTCGCGGCCGGATTCACAAAACCGTTCCCCAGCTTCCCGGACCGCGAGTCGCTCGCTCAGGCGCTCCGCCCCTACCCGCAGTTCCGCAATATCCAGGACCGCAACAGCGGCGATGGACTCACCTGGTATGACGCGATTCAGGCCAAGGTGGAGCGGCGCTACGGGGACTGGCAGTTGATGGCCAATTACACTTGGTCGAAATCGCTCGGCCGGCTTCATTTCCGCCAGATCTTCAGCCAGAACTTCAACGCCGGCGGCCAGGCGCAGGACAACTATAACATCGAGGAAGCCAAGTCGTACCTCCCCTTCGATCAGCCGCATGCCTTCAAACTGCTGGTTTCCTACGACCTGCCATTCGGCCGCGGCCGGAGTTATCTCGGCGGCGCCAACAGGGCTGTGGACCTGGTGGTGGGCGGCTGGAACGTCGCAGGGGTTCAGACCATCCGGACGCCCGCGCCCAACTACATCGCCGCCACCAATACCCTCTCCAATGTTCTGTTCACACGGTACCGGAAGGCGATTCAAACCGGGACCTCCGTCCGTGCCAATGGGAACCGCGATGCTCTCGATCCGGGCAACCCGAACGTCCGGTGGTTCACCCCGTGCCAGGTCACGGGGGGCCGCTGCGTGAATGGCACAGCCCCGTTTGCCAACCCGGCGGAATTCGAGTTCGGCTCTGCGTCGGCCTTCCATGACGACTTCCGGAATCCGTACGTCGTCAGCGAGAACATAGCGATTTCGAAGCGCTTTGGTGTGCTCCGCGTCCGGGAGCGCGAAGTGGCCTTCCGCTATCGGGCGGATTTCTTCAACATCTTCAACCGGACCAAGTTTGCAGTGAACGGCAGCTTCGAGAGTCCCGACTTCGGCCGCGCCACCGGCCCGCAAGTCGGCGCGCGCCTGCTCACCATGGGGCTGCTCGTCGATTTCTAAGGCTCTGACCCGCTGCGGCGGGTCGAACAACTCCCTATTGGCCACGTTGTGCAGTGGTTGATCCGGGAGGGCGCCCCGATGCGGGTCCAGCCCGCCGCGCTGCCGCTAGGGGATCAGTGCGCGATACTCGCTGCCGAAGTACAGCCAAGGCTGCCCCTCGCGTTCGCTGGCGCGCTCGACTTCGGCCCCAAAAATTGCGTGGTTCAAGAGTTAGTGAGCCGGCATCGGACGGATCTGGTATGATGTACTGCAGACCAAAGTCGAGCGCAGGTTCGGCAACTGGCAGAGCATGGCTTCCTACACGTTCTCCAAGTCGCTGGGGCTGGCCCACTACCGCCAGATCTTCTCCCAGAACTTCCCGACCAACTGGACCGTCAGCGGGCTCCAGCAATATCGCACCGGCGGTCTCATTCTCGTACAGGCCCCGGCGAACACGCTGGGCACCGGCGTTTTGTTCACGCAGTTCAAGAAGGCCAACATCGGCGGCGGGCCGCGCAGGACCGGCGTCGATCGCGGTACGCTCGATCCGAACAACCCGGCCGTACGCTGGCTGAACGCGGCCTCGTTCACCGCGCCCGGCCAGTTTGCGCTGGGGGATGCGGCCCAGTATTACGGCGATTTCCGCCAGCCGGGCCTGCTGATCGAGAACTTCTCGGTCATGAAGCGCATGCAGTTCCCGGTGGGAGACCGGACCATCGATCTGATCTACCGGGCGGACGCGTTCAACATGTTTAACCGGACGAGTTTCGGCGGCGTCGTCGGCGCGGTCGGCAACCCGAATTTCGGGCGCCCGACCGGGCCGCAGATCGGCGCCCGCCTGATCACCATGGGTTTGCGCCTGGACTTCTAGGCGCCCGCTTGCTGACGCGACGCGGCTCCGTTACAGAGCCGCGACCGTAGGGGAGCGGAAAGGAGGCTGCTGTGAAGAGCATGAAGTCGGTCGCCGAGATCGCCCCCTCCCGGCGGGAGGCATTGCAGTTGGGCGGGCTGGGGCTGCTGCTGGCTTCCGCCGAGGGCGTCTGGCCGCTCCGCGTCCATGCCGCCGGCGAGAAGACGCAGCCGCGCGGCACGGCGCGCAACGTACTCTACTTCGAGATTTCCGGCGCTATCAGCCACGTCGAGTGCTTCGATTTCAAAGAGAACGCCGGGACGCCGAAGGACCTGGACGTGCGTCGCGGCAGTACAGGCCTCGACCTTTCGCACCGCCTCTTCCCGCGGCTGGAGAAGCACGTGGACAAGCTGGCCGTCGTGCGCTCGTTGCTGAGCCATGAGGAGGTGCACTTCCGCGGCCAGTACTACGTGCAGACCGGCAGGCAGTTGAACGTCGCTTTCGCGCGCGAGATCCCGGCGCTCGGCTCAGTCATCGCGATGGAACTGGAGCCTCGCCGCCGCCCGCAGGACACCTTTCCCATCTACATGTCCTTCAACCTCGACAAGGCCTTCCCCGGCGCCCTGTCCACGGGATTCCTCCCGCCCCGCTACTCGGTGGTGGACATCAATCCCGACGCCGCCGTGAAGGGCATGGCGCTGGACCAGAAGGCGATTGAGCTGCTCGAGGAGCGCTGGCGGCTGCTGGACGCGCTGCGCAAGACGGACCGGCAGCGGCTCGCCTCCTTCGGCCGCGACATGGCCGGCTACGAAGACTTCTACGACACCGCTCATCGGCTGCTCTCCGACTCCCGCTGGCCGGAAGCGTTCCAGATCTCCGAGGAAGACCGCCGGCGCTACGGCAACACCACGGTCGGCATTTCCTGCATCCTGGCTCGCAACGCGCTCGCCCAGGACGCCGGCACCCACTATATCCACATCTGCCATCCGGGCTGGGACCACCACGTACAGATCTGGGACAAGAGCGCGGGGACGAATCACTACAAGCTGTGCGAGGAGTTCGACCCGGCCTTCTCGAGCCTGCTCGAAGACCTGGCGCGCATTCCTTCCAAAGCGCTGCCCGGCAAGAAGCTGCTCGATGAGACGCTGGTGGTCGCGCTGAGCGAGTTCGGCCGCACGCCGGGCGCGCTCAACAACATGGCCGGCCGCGACCATTACAACAAATGCTTTCCGGTGATGTTCGCCGGCGCCGGAGTCCGAGGCGGGCAAATCCACGGCCGTACCGACGGCGAGGGCGCACGGTGCCTCGATACCGGCTGGCATCGCAAGGAGCAGCCGCGGATCGAGAACGTGGTGGCCACCATGTACTCGGCGCTGGGGATCGACTGGGGCAAGGAGGTCCGCAACACACCCTCGGGCCGCACCTACGCCTACGTCGACCATCTCGGTCCCAACGGCTACATCCCGACGGATGACATCTCATCCATCTACGGGTAGTTGCCGCCTTGTGCCGTTCCAACTATTTGTGGCAAACCAGTTGACCGCCACCAACGGCGCCGCCAGACGGCTTGGGAGTCACATAACTTGGTGAATCAAGTTGGAACGGCACTTGCGCGCGCGGCCGGGGTTGTGTGGCTCGCCGCAGCCTGCCAGGGGGCGTCGCCCCCCGGGATGGGCTTTATTCCCGGAGGCGAGTTCCCCCGCGGCCGCACCCACGCGCTGCCCGATGACGATCTGAAATGGTTTCCGGTGCTGCTGCGCGACGACCGGCCGGTGAAGCGCATCCGCGTCGCCCCGTTTTATCTCGATGCCAGGGAAGCGACCAACCAGGAATACGAGGCCTTCGTCCGCGCCAGGAGACACACGGCTCCGCCCCACTGGCCCAAGGGCCGGGTTCCCCAGGGTAAGGCGCTTCTGCCCGTGGTGAACGTCTCCTGGCTGGACGCCGCCGCCTACTGCCGCTGGCAAGGCAAGCGACTTCCCACCGAGGCCGAGTGGGAGCGCGCCGGCCGCGGCCTGGTCGAGGGCGCCAGGTATCCCTGGGGGGACCACGAGCCCACGCGCAAGGACGCCCGCTACGACAGCGTCGACGGCCCCGTCGATGTGGGCCAGTTCCCGCCCAATTATTTCGGCCTCCATGATATGGCCGGCAATGTCTGGGAATGGTGCTCGGACTGGTACGAGAAGGATTACTACGCCGGCGCCCCGGTGCGCGATCCGAAGGGTCCGGACAAAGGACTCTACCGCGTGCTCCGCGGCGGTTCCTGGGCCGACCTGCCCAAATTCCTCACCTGTGCCTACCGGAGCTGGGCGCGCTCCGCCGAACGCAGCCCGAACATCGGGGTTCGCTGCGCGAAGGATTTTCCCTGAGTGGGACAGGCCTCCCGGCCTGTCCTGTACCACTACTCGAGCGGGTGCTCGGTGGGTTCCTCGCCCGACGGCCGGAGGTCCGGGTTGCGCATGATCAGCCGCGCGCAGGTATTCCATCGCAGCGTGGCGTCGTCGTTGCCCGGCGGCCGCAGCGTCTCGGCGCGCTCGTACCAGCTCATCGACGTGCGGAACAGGTCGTAGGCGATCGCGCCGAAGCCCGGGCGGCCCTGCCGGAGCTGAGCCTTGGCCCGGCGCTCGAAAATGATGCCGGTGTAGTAGGCGCGCTCGTATTCGTCCTGGACGCGGGGCAGCAGCTCACAGGCCTGGCTGACGGCCTGCGACAGCCCTTTGCCGATCTGGTCGCTGAGCGACAGCAGCAGGACCACCAGCGCCTGCTGGTTGTCCGGGTCGATGCGCAGCACGTCGCTACAGATGCTCTCGGCTTCGGCCGGCTCGTTGAGCAGCCGGTACCGCTCAGCCTTCTCCAGGGCGTGGGGAATGGCCTCCTTGTGGAGCGGCTTCAGTTCGAACATCGATCGCCTTCTCGCGGAGTCGTTGCCCCTCCCTTACGGTAGCGGCTCAGCTCACATTCCACAACAGGTAGCCTGCCGTGATGGCGCCCACCAGGGCGCCGCCATAGCAAAACGCGAATATTATCTCGTTCAGGTGCTTGATCTGCAAACCGTCGTAGAGGGTGAAACGGAATCGATGGGCCCAGTGAAACAACGATAGCGTGCACAGCAGGAACAGGTAAATCCGGGCGGCCGGATGGCGCAGCAGGCCGAGCAGCCGCTCCTGGGTCGGGCTCTCCACCCATCCCAGCGGGATCGCCAGCGCGAACAGCGCCACGTGCACCGGCGCGAGCATCGCGCTGAGCACGCCGCCCGCGCTGAACAACGACCACAGGAAGGGCTCGTTGGATCGTTTCGTCATCTCAGTTTCCCAGCTCAGTCTCCCAGCACCAGCCAGACCACCAACCCCGAGGCCACCAGCCACGCGCCGTAGTTGGATCCGGCGATGAGGACATCCGGCAGTTTTCTTCCACCCAGGCGCACCACCATCGCCCGCGGCGCCAGGTTGAAGAAGGTGATGGTGTGGAACAGGAGAAAGGACAGCGTGACCAGGTTGGCGGCCACTACCAGCGGCTGCCGCAGCCACTCGACCAACGCCGTCCAGGCCGCCTCGCCCTGGCGCAGCGCCTGGATCTGGAGCAGGGTGAGAATCACGAAAAACGCGACGAACACGCTGGTGATCTCGCGGAGGATAAAGCGCAGGTACGGCCAGCGGGTCAGCCACCAGTAGGTGGAAACCGGACGCCGGTACCACTTCGGATGATACTCGCGGTAGGCGCCCGCGCCGCTCATCGTCCGCTCCACGGTGCCAGGATGGAGCCGAACCAGTCCAGCGTCGCTGAAAGTTTGTAGCGCTGGATCGCGCCGGCCGGATCGACGTTCTTGGGACAGACCTCACTGCATTCGCCGACGAAGGTGCACGCCCAGATGCCATCGTCCCGGGAAAGAATATCCATACGTTCCCCGGAGCCTTCGTCGCGCGAGTCCATGTTATAGCGCTGCGCCAGCGCGATCGCCGCCGGGCCGGTGAACAGGGGATCCAGGCCGTAGACCGGGCAGGCGGCGTAGCAGAGCATGCAGTTGATGCACATGCTGTACTGCTTGTAGCCGTCCAACTGCTCCGGCGTCTGGAGGTACTCGCCCTCGGAGACCGGCTTCTCCCGGTCACGCAGGATCCAGGCTTTGACCGATTTCAACTTTTCCATGAAATCGCTCATCTCGATGACCAGGTCTCGGATCACGGGGAAATTGCTCAGCGGCTCGACACGAACCGGCGCGGAGGAGGAGGCGTATTGCGACAGGAACGTGGCGCAGGTCAGCGTGGGCTCGCCGTTCACCATCATGCCGCAACTGCCGCACACGCCCATGCGGCAGGACCAGCGGTAGGAGAGCGTGCCATCCTGGCGGTCCTTGATGTAGTTGAGGGCGTCCAGCACCACCCAGTCGTCGCGGAAGGGAACCTCGAACCGGTCGAAGGAAGGCTCGCTTTCCTGCTCCGGTCGGTAGCGGGCGACTTCCAGGGTGATGGTCTGCGGCACTGTGCTACCTCCCATAGACGCGCTCGGCCGGCGGCCAGCGCGTGACGACCACGGGCAGATACTCCACCTGCGGCGAGCCGTCCTGGCCGCGGCGGACGAGCGAATGCGCCAGGTAGTGCGCGTCGTCCCTGGCGGCGAAATCCGTGCGCTGGTGCGCGCCGCGCGACTCGCGACGCTGGAGCGCGCAGCCGACGATGGTCTCGGCTACGTCCAGCATGTAGGAGAGCTCGATCGCCGACGTCAGCTCCGTGTTGAACGTGCGGCTGTGGTCGTCGAGGCGAATGTCGGCGTAGCGTTCCTGCAACCGGCGCAGCTTGCCGGCCGCTTCCTCCAGCGCGGCGCCCGTGCGATAAATCCCCGCCCCGTCCTCGACGGCCTTCTGCATCTCGTCGCGGATGCCGGCGATCGATTCCTTCCCGCCGGTCTTGCGCAGGTATTGCGCCTCCAGGCGCGCGTTCTCGTCCATCGCCTGGGCCACCACGGCGTGGGAGGGAGGCTTGCCCTGCGCGGCGAATGCGGCCGCCGAGCGTCCGGCGCGGGCGCCGAACACCAGGCACTCGGTGAGCGAGTTCGAGCCCAGCCGGTTGGCGCCGTTGATGCTCACGCAAGCCGCCTCGCCGGCGGCGAACAGGCCTTCCATCGGAGTCGCCCCGTCGATATCGGTGTGCACCCCGCCCATCATATAGTGGAGCACCGGGCGCACGGGGATCATCTCGTGGATCGGGTCGATGTTCTGATACTTCAGGCACAGCTCGCGCACGAACGGGATCCGGCTGTTGATGACCTTGGCGCCCAGGTGCCGCAAGTCCAGGTGGACCACAGGGCCGTAGGGTCCCTCGATGGTGCGACCACGCTCGTGCTCCTTGACGAACGCCTGCGAGAGGCGGTCGCGCGGCCCGAGCTCCATCGAGCGCAGCGCGGGCTTGGGCTGCGGCTTGCCGAGGTCGTAGTCCTGCAAATAGCGGTAGCCGTCCTTGTTCAGCAGATGGCCGCCCTCGGAGCGGGCCGCCTCGGTGATCAGGATCCCGGTGAACGGCAGTCCGGTGGGGTGGTACTGGACGAACTCCATGTCCTTCAGCGGAACCCCGACGCGGTAGGCCAGCGCCATGCCGTCGCCGTTCTTGATGTTGGCGTTGGTGGTGAACGGGAAGATCCGGCCGCAGCCGCCCGTCGCCAGGATGACAGCGCGCGCGGTGATGGCGCGCACGCGGCCGGTCATCAGCTCGATCGCCACCACTCCCTGCACGCGGCCGTCGTCCACCAGCAGGCGGGTGACGAAGCACTCGTCGTAGCGGGTGACCGGGTCGTACTTCAGCGAGGTCTGGAACAGCGCGTGGAGCATGTGGAAGCCGGTCTTGTCGGCGGCAAACCAAGTGCGCTCCTTCTTCATCCCGCCGAATGGGCGGACGGCGACGTGGCCGTCAGGCTCGCGGCTCCACGGGCAGCCCCAGTGCTCCAGGCGCAGCATCTCGGCGGGCGCCTCGCGGACGAAGGCCTCGACGGCGTCCTGATCGGAGAGCCAGTCGCCGCCGGAAATTGTGTCGTAGGCATGGTCGTCCAGGCTGTCGTCGGGCTTGATGACAGCCGCCGCGCCCCCCTCGGCGGAAACGGTATGGCTGCGCATGGGGTAGACCTTGGAGACGACGGCGACGCTGAGGCGGGGATCTGTTTCGGCGACGGCGATGGCAGCGCGCAAGCCGGCGCCCCCACCGCCGACTATAAGCACGTCGTAGCCGGTGACGTCCATCGAGGAAGTAAGCGTTCCATCATACGTCAACGCGGGCGTGGATTCAATTCTTCCTGACCGCTCCCTTCGGTCGCGGCTCGGTAACTGCCTGCCAACGCAGGCCAGTGTGACTCCTGTACACTAGTTTGAGTGTCCTCATATCATTCCTGGCTGGGGCGAGTCCTGCTGCTTGCGTACTGGGCTCCCCTGGCTGCGCAACCACAATTAGTCATCGAGGCGTCCGGGGTCACCCGGCGCGGCGATTCGCTGCTGGTGGTCGACGATTCCGCCATCGGCGCCTACTTTCGTGTTCCTGTGCCCCCCAAGTCCGGAATGCTGATGCCGCTGAACCGGCAGGGAACGCAGCGGATGAACCTGGTGAACGCAGTGGCGGTCGACCTGGAAGGCATCGACTCGCTCGCCGACGGGCGCATCGCGTTCCTCTCCGAACGCATGCGGTCGCTGATCGGCCGATCCGGAATCATCGTCGAATACGAAGGCGACCTGAGCGAGTTCGCCAAGCGCGGCCTGGAGGGGGTGGCCGTTCGACCGCTCGCCGGCGCCGTTTCGCGCATCGCCATCGTCTGGGAGGGCGGCTACCCCGACTACCCCTCCGTGCCGGCGCTGCTCCGCGGGCCGCTCGGACGCAAGTCGATGCCCGCCCGCGTCGTCATCCATGATTTGCAACCCCGCGAGCGCGGCAAGCGCCTCCGCCTGCGCGACGCGTTGCAGACCGTCGAGCTCGACCTGCCTGTCATGCCGGGCGTCGAGCCGGATGCGCAGCGGTTCCGCGTGCCCGATCTGGTCTGGTATCTTTGGCCCGGCAGCGAACAGCCGGAGTGGGGTTTCCTGATGCTGATGAGCTCGCAGAACTCCGTCGAAAAGCCGCACTACATGCACCACTGGCTCCAGCGGTTCAACATGAGCGGAAAACGCATCGGCGATCCGCTGGACCTGGCCGAGTTCCTGCCGCCCAAAGTCAGCGCCGCCAACTGGGAGGGGCTGAGCTGGTTCGAGCCGGGCAAGAGCGTCGTGATGGTTCACGAGGGAGAGCGCGATCTGCCTCCCAACGCGTTCGTTCTCGAATTGCCCGCCTCCTGGCGGTTCGGCGGCGCCACCGCCTCCGGTAATTCCCGCTGATCTGATCCGCTACTGTCCTGAATTGGAAGTTCATTAGATTAAGTTCACATCGTGGGGCGGTCCCCCATAGGCGCTAACTTAGCGTTCGCGCGCGGGAAATCGTGGCGCAGACTCTCAGTCTGCAGCGTCGAGACTCGTCTCGACGCCTCAAAAACCCGCCTCGACACGAGTGTCGATGGCCTCGACACGAGTGTCGAGGCTGCAGGCAAGAGTGCCCGCGCCACGAAAGCACCACACAACCGGCGTAAGTTAGCGCTTATGGGGCGGTCCCCCAGGACCGCGGCCGACGCCCTCGTCGGCCTTGTTTGGGCACTCGAATAGGGTCCCCAGAGAGCCGGACCAGGGGGTCCGGCGCGGACGAGGGCGTCCGCCCCACAACCCGTGGCAGAAGTCCCGAATGCCGAAAACGACAGGCCGCTACTCCTGGCGGAGGACCTCGAGCGGCTTGTGACCCAGGATGCGGTAGCTCGCCGCCCAGCCGACTCCAATCGCCAGCACCGCGGTCAATGCGATCGCGGCCAGGTTGGGCAACGGATCCAAGCGAAACGGAGCGTCGAGCAGCCGGCTCAGCAGAAGCCAGGCGAACCCGGAGGCCAGCAGGCTGCCCATCACGCCGGCGGCTAAGCCCAGGATCAGGAACTCGATCGAAAAGATCCTCCCCACCCGGCCGCGGCTCGCGCCCAGCGTTTTGAGAATCGCCACCTCGCGCATCCGGTGAAACCGCGTCCCGGCGATGCTCGACGCCAGGATCACCAGTCCCGCCAGGATGGTGAACAGCGAGACGAAGCGCACCACCAGCGCGATCTGGTCGACCACATCCTGGACAATGGCGATCACGTCGGCTGCGTTGATCACCGTCACTGTGGGAAAGCGTTCGAAGGCCTCCTTCTGGAACGCCGCCACGCGCGCCGGCTGCATCCGCAGGTTGCCGAAGTAGAGCCGCGGCAGGCCGTCCAGCGCGCCGGGACTGAACACGAAATCGTCGGCGCCGCCCATGCGCATCGCCTCGCTGCGGTACACGCAGGCAACCCGGGCGCGGAACGCGCGGCCGGCCGAGGTCCATTCCACGGACGCGCCAAGCCGCAGCGCCAGAATGCGCGCCGCGTCCTCGGTGACGCAGACCGACGGCTCCGTCTTCCCCTTCCACCAGGCCCCTTGCACGATCTCGGTCTGCGGCGGCGGCTGCTCGCGCCAGGTGACCGAGCGGGTCTGCGTGAAACGGCGCGACCAGCCGCGCAGCGTCAACCGCTCGACCGGCGCGCCGTCGATCGCCGCCAGTCGCACCGAGACCAGCGGGACCACCTCGGGACGGCCTTCCACGCCCGGCTGTTTCCCGATCAGCGCGAGGAACCCGGCATGCTCGCGGTCGGTGAGGTTGAGGAGAAACACGTTGGGCATGTTCGGCGGAGCGGACGCAATAATCTGGCTGAGCAGACCGCGCTGCAACAGGAACACGGTCAGGGTGAACATCACGCCGACCCCGAGGGTGACCAGCGCCGCCTGCGCCTGATTGCCGGGACGATAAAGATTCGCGATGCCGTGCCGCCAACTGGCGGGCAATGCGGGCGGGGCCTTTGCGAGCAGCAGGCGGAGCCCCGCGAGCAGCAGCCAGGCCGCCGCCGAGAGCGCCGCCACCCCCGCCGCCAGGCCGCCGGCAAAGAATCCGCCAACGCGTGCCGCATCCGCGCCGGATCCTCCCGCCAGCCACGCGGCGATCCCCGCAATGCCGGCCAGGATTCCTCCGGCCGCCGCCGCCGGGGCGCGCCAGCGTCGCCAGCGTTCGCGCCAGCTCGGGCGCGCTTCGGCCATGTCGCGGCGCAGCACGATCGCCGGCCGGATCCAGCGGACGGCCAGCAGCCGGGGAAAAGTGAACAGCAGCGCGGTGAGCGTACCAATACCGATCGCTTCGAGCGCCGGCCGCCAATGCCAGGCGAATGACGCCGGCACGGGAACATAGCTGGCCAGGATCCGCGGAAAGCTCCACTCGATGGCCGCGCCGACGACCCCGCCGGCCACGCCGCCCGCCAGCCCCACCAGCAGCGTCTGCACGGCGAAGATGCGGAGGATGTGCGAGGAGCTCGCCCCGAGGCACTTCAGAACGGCGATGGTGTCCATCCGCTGCCGGATGTGGGAATGCATGGCGGCGGCCACGCCCAGCGCTCCGACCACCAGCGCGATCAGGCTCACCAGGCTGAGGAAGCGCGTGGCGCGGTTCAACCCGCGCGTGATCAGCGGGTGCGTCTCGCGGAAGTCGGCGATCAGCGCGTTGGGAAAGACCTGCTTCAGGCGGACGCGTACGGCCGCCACAGTCTCTCCGCCCGGGGAGAGGCGGAACAAGTACCGCTGGGCCGCGCGGCTGCCGGTGCGGATCAGCCCGGAGCGGTCCAGGCCCTGGCGGCTGATCAGTACGCGCGGGCCCACGTTCAGGCTGCCCGTCATGCGGTCCGGCTCGACACGCACCACGGCGGCGATGCGGAACTCGCTCGCGCCCAGCCGGACGCTGTCGCCGGCCTTCACCTGGAGGCGCAGCAGCAGGTCCTCGGAAACGCCGATCGAGGCGGCGTCGAGTTTTTCCCGCAGCGTGCCGGGCGGATCCAGTTGCAAGCTTCCGTAAAAAGGATAGAGGGACGGATCGACCGCCTTCACCGAAACCAGCACCGGCGCCGGTGCGCCCGCGGATCCCATCATCGAGACAGTCTCGGTGATCCACGTGCGGCGGACGCCCGCCCCCTCCATCTCCTCGAGGGCCGCGAGCTGCGCCGGCGTCGCCGTTTCGAACGTTCGCACCGAGAGATCGGCGGCCATCAAAGTGCGCGCGTTGGAGAGCAACATATTGCGGCACGATTCGCTGAACCCGCGCACGCCGGCGAGCGAGCCGACTCCCACGGCCACGGCGGCGATGAGAAACAGGAACCTCGTCCGCGAGGCGGCGGCATCGCGGAAGGCGATGCGAATGGCGGTCCGCCAGGGCAGGCGGTTAGACATGCCCTCTCTCGTCAGCCTCGATGCGCCCGTCGCGCAGCAGGATACGGCGGTCGGCGTGGGCGGCGAGCTCGCGGTCGTGGGTGACCAGCAACAGCGTGGTCCGCTCGCGCCGGTTCAACGCCGTCAGCAGCTCGAGCACGTGACGGCCGTTGGCCGAATCCAGGTTGCCGGTGGGCTCGTCGGCCATCAGAATCGGCGGGCGCACCATGAACGCCCGCCCCAGCGCCACCCGCTGCTGCTCGCCGCCGGAAAGCTGCACCGGGTAGTGATCGCGCCGGTCGGCCAGCCCGACCTCGGCCAGCAGCTCCCGCGCGCGCGCCCGCCCGTTGCCGCCGTCGCCGGTGAGCTCGAACGGCAGCATCACGTTCTCCTCGGCGGTCAACGTCGGAATGAGCTGGTAGGACTGGAACACGAAGCCCACCTTGCGCCCGCGGATCGCCGCCAGCCGGTCTTCGTCCAGGCCCGTGATGTCCTCGCCGTCCAGCAGGATGGTTCCCGACGTGGGCGTGTCCAGGCCCGCCAGCAGGCCGAGCAGCGTGCTCTTGCCGCCGCCGGAAGGACCCATGACGGCGACGAATTCCCCGCGCGGTATCCGCAAGTCGATTCCCCGCAGGATCTCGACGCGATGCGTACCGGTGTCGATGGACTTGGTCAATCCCCGAACTTCGATCATCGCGCTCGCGCCGTCGGTGTCGTCTGTCATCGTCTCCTAAGCAAACGGTATGACCGCTTGCTCCCCTGCATCGTGGGGCGCCACTCCGCCGCCAGGCGGGGGCAGCCCCTGGAGGGGCTCAATTTTTCATTATGACATCCGGCCGCTATCCTAACAGTCATGGGACCCGTCCTGGTTGCGATAGTGGTTGCGTTACTGATCGCGCTGCTGGCCGCCTGCGGCCGCGAAGCTCCCTCGGAGCCGGCGCCGTATTCGACTCCGCCGCCGGCCGCGGTCGGGGCCCCGCAGGCGGACCGACGTCCCGTCATCGCCGCCTTCGGCGACAGCCTTTCGGCGGGCTACGGCGTCGAACCGGGCGAGAGCTACCCCGACTTGCTTCAGAAACTGCTCGACGAGCAGGCCCTCGCCTACCGCATAGCCAACGCCGGCATCAGCGGCGACACCACCAGCGGCGGACTGGCACGCGTCGATTCGGTGCTGGCGCTCGAACCCGCAATCGTCATTCTCGAACTAGGCGGCAACGACGGGCTGCGCGGAATGCCGGTGACCGCCACCCGCTCCAACCTGGAGCAGATCATTGTTCGGCTGCGGGGCGCCGGCGTGCGGGTCCTGCTCGCCGGCATGACGCTGCCGCGGAATTACGGCCCGGACTACATCCGCTCCTTCGAGGCGATCTATGCGGAGATCGCCGCGGCGCACAAGCTGCCGCTGATTCCGTTTCTCCTGGATGGCGTCGCCGGCGATGCGCGGTGGATGCAGCCGGACGGCATCCATCCCACGGCCGAAGGCAACCGGCGCGTGGCGGCCAACGTCATGAAGCGGCTGCGGCCGCTGCTCGGCAAGCGCCGGGGCTGAGATTACAACCGGCCCAGCCCCTCGGTCAGCTCGATGTAGGTGCCCCAGGGATCGGTGAAGAACGCCACCGCGATGCCGAGCGCCGGCACCTTGCGGTAGGGGATATCGAATTTCACCCCGGCCGCTTCCAGCTTCTTGCAGAACCCCTCCAGGTCGCGTACCTCGAAGCCGATGTGATCCACCGAGCGGCCCTTGGTCGGCGCAGGCTGGCTTTCGGCGGGCGAGAACGACAGGTTGACCCCCGGCAGGTCAGCGGCCTCGAAGCGGCCCCTCCGGCCCGACTTGGCGGAGAACGTCTTCACGTACCAGTCGCGCGTGTCCTCGACCGTGGCCGAATAGAAGTGGACGTGGTGATGGGCAATCGGCGCCGACATGCCGGCATCTTCGCTCAGCTCGACCTTCACGTCATCGGGGAACTGGATAAATGCCTGGCGTGTGGCCGGCATCTCGCGTATCAGCTTGCCGCCGGCGGCGGTGAACTTGTCCAGCGCCTTCTGGATGTCCTTCACCTTAAAACCGAGATGATTCACCGTCGAGCCGTCGCTGCCGCCGCTGGGATTGCCCTGGCGCAGGAATACCAGCACGTCGGGGAACTTGTAGGCCTCCATCGTGCCGAACTTCACCGGAACCGCGCCGAGCCCGTCGACCCACAGCGGCCTGTGGTCGGCCAGGCCGCGCACAGTCAGGTGCAGGTGGCCCATCGAAACGCCGGCGTCATTGGGTCCCGCCAGTTGCGCCAGGCAGGGCACGGCGAGAGCGGCGAGCCCCAGCGCGGGCGCCAGCGCGAGCAATGGTATCCTCATGGTTTCCTCCAGACTCGCCAGCGTATCACGGGATGCCGGCCGCCGGCGAGCCGAGCCACGGAGGAACGACATCGCCATGGCAAAAGTGATCTGCGCCGCCGGAGGGTTGGTGTGGTGGGACTCGCCCGCCGGGCCGCTGGTGGCCGTGATTCATCGGCCCCACCATCGCGACTGGAGCTTGCCCAAGGGCAAACTCAAGCGCGGCGAAAGCTGGGAGCGGGCCGCTGTGCGGGAGGTGCACGAGGAGGTCGGATGCAAGGTGCGCCTGGGTGAGTTTGCCGGCTCGACCAGCTACCTGGTGCGCGGCGGGCCCAAGGTCGTACTCTACTGGAACATGCAGTGCGCCGGCGAGACGGCCTTCGAGCCTACCGAGGAAGTGGACCAGGTGACCTGGCTCCCGCCACGACAAGCGATCGCGCGTTTGAGTTATGACTCGGAGAAAAAGCTCGTGGCCGAGGTGTGGGCCGCGCGCCGGCCGTCGTCGTAGTGGTGGGACAGGCCTCCTGGCCTGTCGTTTGTCACGGCCGAGCGGCGAGTCTCTCCACCGTGGCCCGTACCCTGTGTCGGAGGATCCTCCGCCATCCCGCCCCGATCAGGAAGCTGATCATGAGCGACTTCGCGCCGCGGAATCCGGTGTGCTCCAGCAGCAGCCGCGTGCCTTCCGGGACCGGCTCCAGCGTGAATCGCACCAAGGTGTCCACCGCGCCGTTCGCGCTCACCCACGAATAGCGCAGCGTCCGCGGCGGATCCACTTCCAGCACCTGGCAGCGGATGATCCCGTCCCATCCCGGCTTGGGATCGGATCGAAACTCGAAGGGCCGCCCCAGCGCCGGCTCGAAATCGTTCGGCGCCAGCCACTCCGCCAGCGCCTCCCGGCTGGTGATGGCGCGCCACACCACATCGGGCGGATACGGATAGACTTCTTCGAATCTCAAGTCGCGTGTCATTTCGACTCCTTCCGGGCTCCCGCAGGCTTGGCATGGGCCGCGTCGAGGTGGTCGCGCAGCCTGACCAGCCGCGTGCGCCAAAAGTCCTCGAAATGGCTCAGCCAGTCCGCCACTTCCCTCAACGGCGTCGCCTCCAGGCGGTAGATCCGTTGCCTCCCGTGACGGCGCTCCAATACCAGTCCCGCCTCCCGCAACTGCCTCAGATGCTGCGACACCGCCGGCAGGCTCATCTTAAAATGCACCGCGAGCTCCATCACGGGCTTCTCGCCTTCGCGCAGCAGATCCAGAAGCTTGCGGCGCGTCGAATCGGTCAACGATCGGAAGACTTCCGCCTTGCAGTCGTTCTTTTCTTTGAGCGCCGGCCTCACGGCTTCCGCGCCGGGCGCTGGATCAGCGCGAAGGTGTTTCCGTACAGGTCTTCGAACATGGCCTGCGTTCCGTGCGGAACCTCCTCCGGCGTCCGGATGAACTTCACGCCGCGCTTGCTCAGCTCCGCGAACGCCGCCCGGCAGTCCGGCGTATCGAAGACCCACGTGGTCCCCTGGCCTACGCGCTCCGGCGTTCCATACCAATCCACCGGCGCCAGGATGATCTCCGGCTGGCGCTGGCCCTTGGGGGCTACCGTCACGAACCGTTGGTTTCCGCGCCGCATGTCGGTGATCTTCTCCATGCCCAGCACTTCGGTGTAGAACTTCAGGGCCTCGCCCTGATCGCGGACCAGGACCGTCACCTTGGTCAGAGTCAGCGCGAGGTTGGATTCGCCGCCCTTGACGCCTTCATCCGCCCAGCCAAAGTTCGTCAGCAGCGCCAGGCAGGCCAGCCCGCAGAGTGTGCTTCGTGTCATGCAAGATGCTCCATTTCAAAGGATCGCCGCCGGCCAGCGGCGGACACGAAGCCAGTATACTTAAGTAGTCACTTAAGTGTAAAGAGGAATCTTTCACCCCGAGAGAGGGCTAAGATTAGCAGCCGCCGGCCGGCACAGCCACGCTCGCTTCGTGGCGCTTCACATAAGTGATCAGCGTCAGCACGTCATGGGTATTTGAGAATGTCTGGAAGAGAAAGACGTGTTCATCACCGTTGTCGTCGGTCAAGACCAACTCCTTCTCACCGAGCGGGCCGCGTTTCTTCCAAGAGCAGTAGCTCTTCACCATCGGGAAGGCGTCAGCCTCGGTAATTGACGAGAACTGCTCCATGAACGGGCGCGATCGAATGAAGTAGCGAAACGGCTGCCGCACGTCGATGACCCTGCGGTCATGATGAGGATGCTTTCCGACCACTCCGAGGGCGGGAATATCAAGCGTCTCGACGAGCCGCCAGAAGCTCGTCGTCAAGGTGTTCCCGAACACTTTCTGAGCCTCCTGGACGCGTTCGAAGGATGACCTCGAACTCCGGACAAATTCATCGAAGACACCTTGCAGGAAGAGCAGGCGGCCGGCACCGTAGTTGGCCTCGGCCTCAACCTGCTCGTGACAATCGGGAGTTAGGCTGTACTCCGTATCGCCCATCATGGCACCGGCGTGCCACGGCACGACGCTGTGGATTATCTCGTGGGCCTCGTTCCACCGCCACTTTGGCTTCGGTTGGGCCTCGTCGATCATGATGCGCTTTCGGTCGGGCACCCAAAACGCCTTCAGGTCGAACTTGCGCACCACATCCAGAATGAGGGCGGGACGGGCAAGGACTTGCTTTCCGGCAACCTTCGCCCTGCTGATCGTCTCCCGGAGGAGGCCGTCATTTGTCGAGGAGTAGTATTGCCGGTCAAGGATCAGGAGCGCGCGAACGTCAGCTAACTCAATCGGACCGCTCGGGTTGCCCAGGCCCCGAAGGATCTTCGTCACTTGGGCATCGATGTCGCGGGCTGTTCTCGCTTCCAGGAAGCGGTTCTTTACCGTTCGCACAGGAATTTTACGTACTCCTCCAGCGCGGAATGCTCTTCCTGCGAGAGCTTTTCTACCGGCTCAGCGCGCGCGGCAAACTGAAGCGCCGCCTTCTGAAACTGAGCATCCTTCACTTTGAGCAGTCCCGATAGACCTAGAAGCTTCTTATCGGGGATGCCCAGAAAATTCGCGATCTGGTGAACGGTGCGCAGCGCAGGCCTGTAGTGCTCGTCCGCCTCGATTCCGAGAACCTCAGCCAGGTCCACATCGACTCGCGCAGCAAACTGTTCACACGACAGGTTTCGCTCCCTCCTTGCGAGTTGGATCAAGCGCGCAAAGGCAGACCGGAGCGGAATGACATTCTGCGCACCGGCCAGCTCTTCGACACCCATCGACTCAACGAATCCCCCGACGGAGACGAAATCACCATCTTCTAGCGCAGCCTGCCGCTTCAGCCATTCGCGATCGTTATTAACTTTCATAATGTGCCTCCAGTCGTAAATCGCTCTGCCCCTTCCGGCGTGAACTCACACCAGAGGAGATTCTGCTTGGCGGGATCCTTATCAACGCTCTCCATCCCGCAAGCATGGAGGTAGAACTGCTCCGAGGTTGGGAGTGAATGAAGGCCCAGCCTTCCCTTCAGCCCCTCCTCGATACTCTTGCGCACTGCTGCTCGGATCAGAACGGAGCCAATCGGCGCATACTGGGGCTCACGGCCGAGCGCCCTCATCAGCAGCTTGATGTTCCACGGCGCCGTCTCAATGTAATCTACGTACACGAGAGGCTTTCCAATCTGCTCGGGCAACCGGCACCGATGGCCGACGGTCTGGAGCTTCATCAAACCTTGAAGCTTGCCTCCGCACCTGAGCCCGTAGAACGTAAAGGCCAGAAGCTTGAGGTCCTCTTCCTTGTTCGTCCAATCCCAATGAGCGTGCCGCGGTATGAGATGCTGCTCTCCAGTCGCACTGAGCTTCCATCGAGCCTCCACTACGACAGGACGCCACTCCTCCTGAGCTTCAAGAAAGTGCTCGACGGCGACATCGTCGAAGAGCTCGGCCTCCACCGCCTCACCGGTGACGAAGTCCGTAATCTCGATCCGCTCCGTCACACAACCATCAGCTCCGCTTTCTCTTTCTTCTGCTCATCCTCGAAGAACAGCTTCTCCCCTCGGGAGAGTCGAACGTCGATGAGCTGATAAAGCCGCAGAGCCTGACGAAGCACCGCCGTCTTGCTCAGGTCCTTCTGAGCAGAAATCTCATCCAGAACGCGCATCTCCTGCTCCGTCAGATTCAGCGTCATCGTGCGCTTCGGATTCATTGCCAACCTACCTCTACTGTTCATTATACAGGATCTAGCCAAGACAGCAAGGAAAAACACTTCATCTGTTACATAACTTTTAGCCACTTCAAGGCTATTTATGCTATACTCTGCGCCTAGAGCCATCAAGGAGGGCTCTCCGATGGAACCGCAAAAATCTCTCGAAGTTTAAGAAATTGAAGAAGTTGACGTTGAGGAGTGCCTGAAGCGTGGCGACCTCGTACCTCGTGCCCGCCGCTACGTCATCCGGGTGGACAAGCAGCGGGTAGTCTCCGAAAAATGCCACCTCACTGGAGCCGAGATCCTCGCCCTGGTGCACAAAACCCCGGAGAGCCACAAGCTCTACCAGCACAGGAAAGGAAATCAGCCCAGCCTCGTCGGTCCCGACGAAGTCGTTGACCTCACGAAGCACGGTGTCGAGCGTTTCACCACGATGCCGAAAGACACCACCGAAGGTCGGGAAAGCGGCGCACTCACAGTGCGCCGCGACTTCCAACCTCCGGAAGCCGACACTGATTACCTTTGCGGACTCGGACTTGACTGGGAAACAGCAACCGAGAACGAAACTCTGTGGCTCATCATCCACGGCTGGAAGCTGCCAGACGGGTACAACGACCGTCAGGTTTCCCTGGCTCTGCTAGTTCCGCCGAACTATCCGGACAGCCAAATCGATATGGTCTACTTCTGCCCCGCACTCTCGCGCGTTGATGGAAAACCGATCGGCGCGCTCAACAGCCAGACCATCCTCGGCGAAACCTGGCAACGATGGTCCCGCCACCGCACTTCAGCAAACCCGTGGCGGCCCGGCGAGGACGACATTGCGAGCCATCTGAGCCTCGTCGATGAGTGGCTCCGCAGAGAATTCGAGCGAGCCTGAGCCGGTGAACTACTCGCTCCGCCTCACCCAGGATCAACACCAATCGTTGCACCGGCACCTCCATCCTGGAGATGGATGTGAAGCAGTCGCGCTGCTCCTTTGTGGGCGTCGGAGCGGTCGGCAACGTCACATCTTCACCGCGCAAAAAGTCGTCCCCGTCCCCTATAGCGCGTGCACCACACGAGCACCGGACCGAATCACCTGGCCGACCAGCTGTGTAGACGGCCTTCTTTCAGAAGCCCACGGCCGAGGCAAGGCCATCGTTAAAATCCACAGCCACGCAGAGGAGTATCGCTTCTTCTCCGAAACTGATGACCAGTCCGACCGCTCCCTCTTTTCCTCCATCTCAAGCCTGCTCGATGACGGCCTTCCCAACGTAAGCGCGATCATGCTGCCTTGCGGCGAAATACTCGCAAGAGCCTTGGACGACGGTGGGTCTCCATTGGCATCCTTTTCAAGCGTCATGGTCACAGGGGATGACCTTCAGATTTGGAACGCGTCGCAGCGAGGAGCTGACACGAGCTTCACAAGCCAGCAAGCCCAAGCCTTCGGCTCTGGCACCACCGGGCGGCTCAGCGGCTTGTCGGCCGCCGTTGTGGGGTGCTCTGGCACGGGAAGCATAGTCGTCGAGCAACTCGCCCGCCTTGGAATCGGAAAGCTGGTTCTCGTAGACCCGGATACCATCGAGGAGAAGAACCTAAACCGCATCCTGAACTCAACCCGAGAAGATGCAGCGTCTCGACGCCCCAAAGTTCAGGCGCTCGCATCGGCGGTCGAACGAATCGGATTCGGCCAGGAAATCATCGCCATCCAACAAAACCTCGCTTCACGGGAAGCAATCCTAGCCGTCGCCGAGTGCGACGTTGTGTTCGGATGCATGGACACCGTTGAGGGCCGCCACCTCCTGAACCGGCTTACCACTTTCTACGTTCTTCCATACTTCGATGTCGGCGTTCGGCTCGATGCCGATGGGGCTGGGGGCGTCAACGCCGTAGCCGGTGCCGTTCACTATATACAGCCAGGCCGATCAAGCCTGCTCAGCCGCGGGGTCTATTCATTGAAGCAGGTCGAGGCCGAAGAGATGAAACGGACGAACCCTCCGATGTACGAGGCACAACGGAAGGAAGGCTATTTGCGGGGGGTCCAGGACGACCGGCCAGCCGTTATCAGTGTCAACATGCTCTTTGCTTCGCTCGCCGTAAATGAGTTCCTGGCACGGCTACATCCCTATCGCAATCAAACAAACGCTGAGTATGCCTACGTCGGCGGAAGCCTTTCTGAGATGGCGCTCCTAACGGAGCCAGAAAACGCCCACTGCACTTCTCTCAGGCGCCAAGTCGGTCGCGGCGATACGACACCCCTTCTCGACATGCCTGCTCTCTCATGAACGGTCTTCGTCGAAATCTCACCCAGCTTCTGAGCTGGCTGTACTCCGGCTTCTTCGGAACTTTCCGAGTCCGATTCGTTCCTGAACTCCCCGAGCGGCTCGATCACCGAACCCTTTACCTCGTGGGCAACGCCACACCTTGGTGTACTGCCTTACTTTGTCCCTGCGGGTGCGGGATTACCATTCAGCTGAGCCTACTCAAGGAGGACTCCCCCTCCTGGCGTCTCAATTTGAACGCTGTTGGCGTACCGACTCTCTCCCCGTCAGTCTGGCGCACAACGGGATGTCGGTCCCACTTCTTTCTGAGATCTGGCCGAATTCACTGGTCCGCAGCAAAGCAGCCTTCTGACTGGCTCCGCTAGATCCGGCGTTCCCAGCTTCGACCCTGGAAATCGGCGTTTGTCAGGAACCGACGCATCGTAGCTGTCCGGGCGTCAAAGCCGCCAACGCGTCCAGAATTGCAGGCGTCAGCGGGCGCAGGTGGACGAGCCGGTTGGAAGGAGCCCGCAGCACGAGGATCCCGAAGGGCAGCCTCGAAATGTTCTGCTGGTGCTCGATGGTCCGGTCCATGGTGACGAAGGCGTCATATCTCCCTGACGCGCGGCCCAGCAGCTTGCCGTTCGCAACCCCGGCCCACCCGACGCCGACCACCGTGTTAACGTGGTGGCCGATCAACTCGGCGGCCAAATCGACCGGAATGTTCTCGTCAAGTAGAATGCGCACCGGCCAGCAAGGAATCGCGCGCCATGTCGAGCGCCGCAATGGCTTGGTCGCGCCTCACCGACGGGAATTGGCGAAGGAAGTCCTCGAGGGATTCGCCTCCTTCCAGGTAGTCGAACAGCGAACGGACAGGCACCCGTGTACCCGTAAAGACGGGAGTACCTCCGAGAACCTCCGGATCGCTGCGCCAGACCTGCGGCTTGGCTGACATGTGGCCCTTGATGAATCTCCCTCCAGTATACCCCCCGCCTCGCGCTCCCCGGTCTGTGAGCGCGGCCCGACTACTCCGCCAGACAGTACAGCGCCGAACGCGTCCTCACATACAACCGCCCATCCACCACCGCCGGCGTTGCCATGATCTCCTCGTCGAACCGGTTCGCGGCCAGCAGCTCCTGTTCCGGACCGGCCTTCAGCACGCTCACAGTGCCCGTGTAGCTTGCGATGTAAATCTTCCCCGCCGCCGCGATTGGCGACGAGTAATACTGATCCGCTTCGCCACGGAGCCGGGCTTGCCGGTGCAACTTGCCGGTCCCCGCGTCGAGCGTCGTCAACACACCGCCTTCGTTGATCATGTAGATCACGCCGCGGTATACCAGCGGGGACGGAAGCTGAGGAATGGACCGCTGGAACTTCCACTTCAGTCCGCCGCCGATCTCAAACGCCAGCAGCGCGTTCTCGGAGCGCATCGTTCGCGCGTATTGGTTCCACTCGGCCTGGTCCAGCTTCCCGTTCTCGTCGAGGTCGAAGAATACGAAGTAACGTTTGGAGTGCGGTGTGGGAGTTTCTTCCTTGCCGATGCGGCCATCCTTGTCGGCGTCGTGTTTCCGGGCGACTTCGGCGAATTCCGGAATCTGGAGCAGCCGGTCCGGATCGTTTTCCGGTGTATTGAAGCCGTGAATGTAGATCGTGTTGCCGTCGATCACGGGCACCGACTTCATCTCGCCGGGCAGGCCGGGCGCGGTCCACGCCAGGCGGCCGGTGGAGGCATCGTAAGCATCCATGCGGAACGAGCCGGGCGCGATGACCCAGTCGCGGTGAACCACCGGCGTCGAGTGGCCGCTGACGGCTTCCGGCCTGGCCGCCTTCCACTGAAGCGCGCCGGTCGCCTTGTTCCAGGCCGCGATAAACGACCCTCGCGACTGATCGCATGCGAGGATCACGTTGCCGTTGGCCAGCACCGGCGAAGCTCCCATGCCGTAGACGTTGCTGAAAGGGCCGAGCGGCACGCGCCAGCGCTCTTCGCCCGCGCCGCTATAGCCGAGCAAACCCACATCCGGAAAGAACACCCAGACATCGCGGCCGTCGGAGACCGGCGACGCCGACGCCGGATGGTTCAGCTTGTGCAGGGATTCCTGGCGCGGCCGTTCCACCGCGCGTCGCCAGAGTATCCCGCCGGTGGCGCGATCGAGCGCGAGGGTGGTCAATCGTCCGTCGTCCAGGCCGGTGGCGAAGATGCGGGAGCCGGCGAACACGGGCGAAGAATGGCCGGGTGGAAGAGGCGTTTTCCAGACGACGTTCTTCCCAGGTCCGAACTGGACGGGAGCCCGGTCGGAGCCGGACACGCCGGAGCCATTGGGCCCGCGGAACCGGTCCCAGTCGGCCGGCGGGGCTGCCTGCGCGGTCAGCAGCGCAAACCATATCACTGGGCTACGACGCATGCCATATCCTACAATGGCCCTATGCCAAACCGCAGAAATCTTCTGAAGCTGGCCGCGCTTAGCCCGGCGGCCGCGTGGATGCCCGCCTTCGCCGCATCGCTGCCCAACGCAACGCGGAAGCCCGCCGACGCGAAGCTTACCAAGGAGTCCTTCGGCGATCTACTTATCTTCTTTGACGGCTCCACCGATCAGGTCAAATCCATGACCGCCGGGAGCCTGCGACTCAAGCCCGGTATGTCGCCGCACGCGCCTCACAAACATGCCGAAGAAGAATTCATGGTGGTGACGGAGGGCACAGGCGAGATCCTCGTCGACGGCAAAATGATCCGAGTGGAGCCGGGGTCGATGATGTACTGCGCCGCAAACCGGCTGCACGGAGTCACGAATACCGGCAAGACGCCTCTGCTGTTCTACTTCTTCAAGTGGAAAGTCTGAACCCCGGCACTGTTACAATCGAGTTTCCATGATTCCTCTCGTGCTCATTCTTTTCTCCGCGAATTGGGCGTTTGCGCAGCGGCTGCCTGAGCCGATAGCGGAGCTGCTCTGGCCCGACGGAGCGCCCGGCGCCTTGGGAACCGAGGATACCGACAAGCCGTCGATCACAATCTATCAGCCCGCCGCCAGGCGAACGGCGACGGCAGTGGTGGTTTGTCCGGGCGGCGGCTACCGGAACCTGGCCATGGATCATGAAGGCCAGCAGGTGGCACGCTGGCTGAACTCGCTCGGCGTGACCGCCCTGGTGCTGAAAATACCGCCTGGGGCCGCGTTACCGGCATCCCGTACCGCTCGGCGACGTGCAGCGGGCGATTCAGATCGCGCGGTCCCGTGCCGCTGAGTATGGCATCGCAGGCGACCGGATCGGCGTCTGTGGATTCTCGGCGGGCGGCCATCTGGCATCCACGGCCGCGACGCATTTCGACGCCTCTTCGCGTCCGGACTTCGCGATCCTGACTTATCCGGTAATCACGTTCACCGACGAGGCCAACGTGCACAAGGGTTCTCGAGCCGCGCTTCTCGGCGAGAATCCCGACCCGGCTCTGGTCCAATCGCTCTCCAACGAACTGCAAGTCAGCCCGCGAACGCCGCCAACGTTCCTGGTGCACTCCAACGAAGACCGCGGCGTGCCGCCGGAAAACTCCGTGCTCTTCTATCTGGCGCTGCGCCGCGCGGGCGTGCCCGCCGAGATGCACATTTACGAAAGGGCCCCCACGGATTCGGTCTTGGCTCACTTGACGCGGTGCTCTCGTCGTGGCCGGCACGCCTGGCCGACTGGCTTCGAACGCGCGGACTGCTGGATGCGAATGGCCGCTGAAATCGATAGTTCCGAAAGACCGCTTGCTGACGCGCGCGGCTCAGTAGAATCAATCCGTAACCGAGCCGCGACCGTAAGGGAGCGGTTTTTGCCATAGGCCGCCTGCGGGATGTCGACGCGGCCCACGCGCTTCATGCGCCGCTTGCCTTCCTTCTGTTTCTCGAGCAGCTTGCGTTTGCGCGTGATGTCGCCGCCGTATTAGTTGAGTGGCGAAAGCGGTTATTCGTGTCGGGCTCGAGGCGGTCCAGGACATTGCAGTGGTGCTGGCCTCGGTGGACCGGTTTCCACGAACGCCGTTTGGGGGAGATTGAGCTTGGTCGGCGCACTTCTACGGGTCGCGGACAAACCGGCCAAGTGCTTCCCGCTTCACGGGAGGAATCCCAATTCCGAGGTCGAAGCGGGGACGGGCCCCGACCTCGCCCTGAAGGGCAAGGTGAAACCATAGCGCCCGGATTAACGGAAATCGGCCGCAAATGATTCTCTTCGCAAGATCGGTCAAGTCGGTCAACGGAGACAGGCGCGCCTAACTCGACGCTTTGTGGCAAGGTCAAATCTCATTGCGCAGCCAGCCGCACACGAGATCGAGTGCCGCCGTTCGTTGTTGGTATTCGCTCGCTTTTTCGACCAGCACACGCCTGCGCTCGGGTGTAAACACATCTCTCTGCGGCATCAGGATGGAGATGCCCTGAAGCGCGAAGAAGGCAGGCAGCATTGTCAACTCGTCCGTCTTGCTTAGTAGGTAGCGACTCCCCTTGAGGATGCCCTTCAGCTCGGATCGCAGCACTTGAAAGGTTTCCGGCACCAGAAACCGTAGAAGGCCGGCAACGATTAGGAGATTCAGTTTATCTTCGTTGCCACGCCGGGATGTCTGTTGTCTGACGAACTGCACCAACCTGTCCCAGAACTCTAAGGGTTGCAGACCTCGGAAGCGGTCGGAAAACGGCCGACCGCGCTCGTACCACGCTGAGAAGAGATTCCACAGGAAGAGCCACACCACCTTGCTCTCAGTACCGTCGAGGGTGGGCGGCCGCGTAGTGAACGCCCGAATCACGCGTTCAGCGTCGCTCTTATTAACTTCAGGGAAAGTCGCCAATTGAAGCAGAAAACGGCCCGCGATTAGCAGGTTATAGTCGTCAGGCCAAGTCGACTCCGGCGGTACGATCCGCCAGAAGTCGCGGGCAGCTGTGGGCCAAAGGTCGGGCCTGTGGTGTCGCACGGTCAAAAGCAGTGACGCCGCCGTCATCATGTCCTCGGCCTGAAGATCGTCCGGGCGAAGCTGTGCGATACGATCTCGGGCGGCCTCCATGAGACTGTTCTTCAAATCGGAGGGCACGAGTTTCTGGATGATTGCCAAGCTTGAGGCGAATGTGCTCCAAGGAGTACGTTGAAGCGAGCCGGCAACAGATGCCTTAATGGCCTGAGTCAACCGGCACCCTGCGATCTCGGGAAGTTCCAAGAAGCAGTCTCTTGTGAAGCGGCAGATTGCGTAGAAGTTGCTACGGGCTGTGAGATCTCGCCAGCGACATTCCGACCCTTGCTCGAGACTAATGAAGGCATCGCGGAGCGGTCGTCCCAACGCAGGGAGCAGAGGGCTGAGGTCGTTGAGATCGCCGTTGGCAACGAATAGACGCCACAGGTTGTCAGGGCCGATCATCGAGTCCAACCGGTCCGCGCACTCCGGCAAATGGTAGCGTAGGTAGCGGATGGTAAAGGCAATCGTCCCGAGGGATGAACCGAGTACAATCGTTCTGTCGATGAACTGTGCCATTGTGGCACGGTCGAGAGCCCGGATCAGACGTCCCGCGAAGTCGACGGATGTATGATGGAGCACGTGGAGAAACGCCGACAAGTCGGCGCGCTCGCGCAGTAGACCGAGAAGGGCGTCGGCGCCAATCTTGTCTTCAAGTTCGCGCAGTTGCTTCTGCTCCGGATCTCGGCGGCCGAGCTCGCGGAGGGCCAAGCCGAGGGTCCCGACGGAGCCCTGCCGGTCACGGGTGTGCTGGAGGAGAGCGGCAACGGTGAGCGGGTCGAGAGCTTGGATCAGACGTCCCGCGAAGTCGACGGATGTATGCTCGAGCACTTTGAGGAA
>Ga0247727_10001496_pt1 | contig 55438 bp, 36 predicted proteins | sample WisWelCaveWW1625_FD_202498 | JGI IMG/M metagenome (GOLD analysis project Ga0247727, IMG submission 202498) | Biofilm microbial communities from Wishing Well Cave, Virginia, United States - WW16-25 | ecosystem: Environmental > Aquatic > Deep subsurface > Groundwater > Cave microbial mat | place... | reverse complement strand
TGTGCGAATTTCGGAATCCGAATGCGTCGCGGAAAGAGGCCGCTGTTGCCGGCGAGCTGGTGCGTACCTTCATGCGTTACCACTTCGATGTCTTCATTCTCTTCGGAGACCATCATGAGCAGTTTCACGGCGTCGGCAAGTCGCACTAGATCTCCGCGGTCGGGCAGCCGTAGCCGCTCCGCCTCCTTCCTGTCCTTCTCCAGTTGCTCGGAACTGTCCTTGAGCCTCTTGAAGGACGGGTAAGTTCCCTGGGCGAAGAAAACGGCCACGTTCGATTCCGGCGACCAGTATCCGGCAGCACTTTTCAGTTCCGGGTCCAGCCGCGTCGAGAACTCCAGGTAATTCTTGTGGTCGTTGAACAGGGCTACCATCATGCGCTGTTGTGGTTTGTCCAGCACGCGACCCTTGATGGCGAAGAACATAAAAAACGTCTCGTAAACTCGTTCCAACAGATCGAGTCGCTCCTGGGCTTTGTTGTCAGTCGTGTCGTAGGCGACGATGTAATGCGAGCTGGTCTTGAACTTCATGCCGCTGCCGAGCATGTCGCTCAGGAATTTCTGTTCGGCGGTCGAATCGGCGATTGCGGGTGCCAGCCGGTCTCGAAGTGCCAGGACTTCCTTGGCCTTGGCGTTTTCCGGCTCGGCCTGCAGAACCAATTCGATAGCGCGGTAAAACTCGGCGACCATGCCGTGCGTCACGGCCCAGTGGGCCAAATCCATGCGATCGCCGGCGTTGCCCTTTTGTGCCTTGTTGAATCGGTTTTGAAACTCCGTCTTGCGCGACGGCACGATGATCATGTCCTGAATCGACAGCAGTTCCCGGTTATTGCGGAAGTACAAGTTCAGCTTGAGATCGCGGCCATCCGCCCCCTTTCTAAACTTCTCGTGCGTCACAGCGATGATCCGATCCTTGGGGTTGTTCACCTTGCCTTCCATGGCGATGAGAATATCGCCCAGCCGCACTACCACGATGTCGGCGTGAATGTTTTCAGGGCCAATGCCCAACAGAATCGTCAGCGCAAGCAGCCAGATTCGTGGTTTCATAATTTCTCCTTGCTAGCGAATTTGGTCGGGTCTACCGACTCGCCTCCGTTGATCGTACACAGGGCCTCGAACACCTTGGGGTCGATGTCCTTGCTGAGAAAACGGACGGACCCGTCGGCGAAGATGGTCATGGCCCCCGCGTCGCCCGGCGAACCGAACCCGCCGGCCACGCCGATGTGAGGGGCAGACTGGGCGGCACGCACCGTGGCCCCGCCGCCTTGAATCCACGGGCCGAACACGTCGCGAGCCTGAATCAACAGGATGGTGTTGCTCACTCCGTCGCGCACTTCGGCCATTGCCGTTTTGCGATCGTAGCCGAAAATTCCCGCACGCGGATCATCCTTGCCCAGCCGCGGTGCCTCGGGCCCGACGCCGCCCATGCCGACGAAATGACTCAGGGAAACTCCCTCGAACGGCGATCCTTGCCATCGTCGCTTGGGAACGAGCGGGTCGAGAAACGCCTCGACGATCGTAAATGCCGCGGGAAGGTTCTGCTTGTCGCTCCAGGTCTCAGAGAAATTGATCTGATCGTGCAGTTCCTGATGTCCCAAATACGGGAGCAACGTCGCCAGCCAACTGACCCGTTGAATCGGCCGCTTGTACTTTTCCAGCACAACCGTGCCGGCGGGAATCGCAGCGTCTTTCTGGGACAGATTTCGTAGCGCGGTGGACGAGCGCCGCAACGGGCCGGGAAAAAGTGGGCTGCCGACGGCCGTTCGCGCGAAGCTGGCCTGGGTCGCCGAGCCGAACAGGTCCAGCGGACTTGCGGCGCTGTCGCCTTCTACCTTCACCGGGGGCAACGTCACGATCACTTGTGTTCCAGACTGCTTGACCTCGGTCGCGTTCCATACAGCTCCGGGCGTTCGATCCGTGTTGGAGCCGCCCGGGCCGCCCGGCATTCCCGGCTGACCCGTTGGCCCGCCTGAAGGGCCACCCGGCCCCGGCGGCCTCGCGCCCGAACCACCTGACCTGCCGCCGGGAGGAGCGCCGGGGGGGCCTTGCATGCCACCCGGTCCGCTGCGCTGGCCACGCCCCGGTCCACTGCCTCCAGGATCGGAACCGTCCGAGCCGCCGGACGAGTCGCCGCGCGACGATGCCATTTTCTTTTCCGCCTCGGCGATTGCCTGGCGCATCGCATCGATGGCAACACGAACCATCCTGGCGTCGTTTTCCGAGCTGCAATCCACCGCGACGCGAAGCTGCATCGCACGTGACAAGTCGAAGCCCAGGGCCACTTGCCCAATCTTGTCGAGCGCCGGTGCCATGAAGACCGTTTCCGACACGCCAAGATTTGCCAGTTGGGCGACTTGAGATTTCAGCATTCCCATCGGGGCGACTACCCACAAGTGTGTTTGTACGCCCGCCTGTTGTGTGACGGCCTTCATGACGCCTGCGGGCTGACTACCGGTGACCGCCTCCAGCGATTTTTGCACGAGTTCCTTTTTTCCGAGCAGAAGCGTCCGCGGATCGGGGAAGCAGGCAACCGATTCGGTCGAATCCGCTTCCCGCGGCAGTGCGTACAAATCAAACTGGCGGACCTTTTCGGGACTGGCTGAACATCCGAGGTTCTTTCGAACCGCCGCTGCATCGATTGGCTGAGTCGCGCGAATTCCGAGGAACAAGTCGTCGAGTTGCTTGCCGGTTCCCATTACGACCTCGTCGACCTGGTTCAGGCCGATTCCGGATTGAGACAGCACGGGTCGCAAAGTCGATTCGATTTGTGCCCGGGCCAGCACCTTGTCGTCGGTTTTGAGCGATTCCGCCACGCGGATGCCTGCAATCGCATCCATGCCGTCTGGAAGGTACGCGAACAAGTCCGCCCTCGTACCGGTCGCGGGAGCTGCCGGCTGGCTACTCTTGACAGAGGGCGGTGCAGTTGACGGCGGTGACGCGGGCGAAGCTTGAGGTGAGACCGGCTGCTGCGTGCTTGCCGCGGGGGTTCCCTTCTTTTGATCCTTGTTCGTGCCGCCCATGACCAACCAACCAACTATCGCGACAACCAGCGCCCCGGCAACGACGGCGCCGCCAATGATCAGCGGCATCGAGTTTGACTTTTTCTTCTTCGCGGCGAGTTGTTGTCCGCGAGGAGCGGCGACGGCTTCCTCGACCTCCTCAAAGAATTCTGGTTCCTGCATCGAATCCGGATCGGGTACATGTGCCGCGGGTACGCGGTGACTACTCTTCGCGCCCCCTCCGGAACGATGTGGCGGCGGCGGAGCGGACGCGGCCGGTGCCTGCATCGGCTTACGACAGTGCGGGCAACTACCCCGCTTCCCCGCAAACTCCTCCTTGAGACGAATCGCTTTCCCGCAGTGCGGACAATCGAAGTGAAGCATGAGCGGCTCTCCATTTGGAGGCAGATAGAGCGGTGGTAGTCTCCCGCGCTGGTAGGGAAAAGGCAATTTAGAACTGTGACAAAACGGAAACCGGCTCCGCAGCACCCAGCCAAGCCGCCTCCCCGACTTGCCAACAACCGGACGAGCGAATAGTTCTCCATTCGCTGGCCGTTCGTGTCAATCCTCATAAACTTTGGCTCGCGCTTACCCTGAAAGATTCACGGAATGCAAACAAGTTTGAACAGCAAAGAGGTGTGGTTGTAGCGATTCTGACGGCTCAGGGCGTTGGCATCCTGTACTTCCCGGCAAGTCGCATTGAACAATTTGTAAATCTAGCTAGGCTCGATAACACGAATGGAGTTTGCCGGACGCAGCGACCACTCGGTGTACTTATTGAATTGCTCGCGGACCAGTCCCGAGCGAACCCTTGGGGGGTCGAGGGCAGCGAGATGGAGGCACAAAAAGGCGAACTGCATCCTCAGCGAGCTTGGACTGAGGAGACTCCTCCGCATGGTTCGACGGACATTCACTGGGCCGGTCAGCCGGGCATGCCGTGCCGGGTCTTGCGCGGCCGCACGCGAAGCTACACCACGTTCACCCCCGAAATGTTTCCGCTCCTCGACGAACTGGAACTCGTCGCCGCCCACGACGTGACCGTCCTGCTCGTCGGCGAAACGGGGTCAGGCAAAACGTACCTGTCTCAGCTAGTCCACGAACTCTCGCACCGACACAATGAGCGGTTCCTGCCGCTGGCTTGCGGCACGCTGCCGCCCGACTTGATCGAGAGCGAGTTGTTCGGCCACATGCGTGGCTCGTTCACCAGTGCCCACACGGACAAGATGGGCAAGTTTGCCGCCGCCGGGCGCGGCACGCTGTTGCTCGACGAAATCGATCTGCTCGGCCCCGACCAGCAAGCGAAGCTGCTGCGCGTGATCGAGACCGGCGAGTATGAACCGGTTGGCAGCAACACCACGCAAACCTCGCAAGCTCGCCTGATCGTCGCCAGCAACCAAGACCTGGACCCGCTCGTACACAAGGGCAAGTTCCGCCAGGACCTGTACTATCGGTTGAACGTTTTGAAATTTCACCTTTTGCCGCTTCGCGAACGCAAGCTCGATTTGATTCACCTCACGAGGCACTTCATCCAAACCTTTGTGGAAACACATCGCGTGGCGGTCGAGGAGGTGGACTCGGAGTTTTACCAGGCGATCCAGTCGTACCCGTGGCCGGGAAACATCCGCGAGTTGGAGAATGCGATCCGGCGGTCGATTATTCTTTGCCGCAAGGGGAAACTGACTCCCGAAAGTCTGCCCTCGGCCGTCGTTGATCATTACCGCAGCAGCCCGAAGACAGAAACCACGCCGGCCGACGGCGAACGACGACTGGTCGATTACGTCTCGCTCACCGAGCAGGAGGTGATCGAGGATGCGTTGCGACGCAACAAGTATCGACGCACGGCCGCGGCCAAGGCACTGGGCATCAGTCGCGTGACGCTGTACAACAAAATGCGGAAATATGGAATGCTGCCCCCCGGTGGACGGCAACCATTGACGCTTTTGCCTGAGACGCCGCCCGAAGTCGAGAGCCAAAAACCACAGAACCCGTGACCGAGGATTTGGACTTCCACGATAGCTGACTCCTTGCTATCACAACGCCGCAAGTAGCCAATCAGGGGAAAGGATTCTCCGTGGACCCGCAACCTGTCCGCACCGGTGTTGAATCGCCGGAATCACTTCGCGCCAAGACTGCACACATCTTCTGCGTCGCGGCCATTGGTTTGCTCTTCGGGTTAGTCCTGATGGTTTGGACGTGGGTTCGTGCCGCCTCGATGAGCGCCGACGGGGCACATTACATGGAGCTTGCTGAACGAAGTCGGCGGCTAGGCCCGCACGCCGGCATGGATTGGTATGCCGGGCCGGGCTATCCCGTCATTGTCGGTTGGCTTTCTTGCTTGGTGAACGATCTGGAATTTGCAGGACGGCTGACGTCGTTTCTGTTCGCGTTGGCCACGCTGGCGGGAGTGGGAGTACTTGGTTTCCGCTTGTTTGGCAGCTCGGTGGCGGCGGTGGCCGTGGGGTTGCTTGGCGTACACACCACCTTCGTTCGACACGCGGTCATGGCCGAAACCGACGCGGCTTATGGCTGTTGGCTGGTGTGGTCGATACTCTTCGCCTGGGAGCTGCGGCGAGCGACCGGTTTTCGTCATCTGCTGTTTGCGGCCCTGCTGGGAATTTCGCTAGGTCTCGGCTACCTCACTCGGCCGGAGGCTGTGCCGCTCGCCGGCCTGTTGGGTATTTGGTATCTCTGGCCGCAAAGAGAAACTGTTTCAGGAGACACATCGTCGGTGGGGACTACCCACTCGCGTGTTCATTGGGCTCATCGACTCGGTTGCTCATTTCTCGTCGTCGCGATTTTCTTGATTATTGCCTCGCCCTATTTGATGAAACTTCATGAGGATCTAGGTCGCTGGAGCCTGAGCGGCAAGGAACGGTCGATCGTCTTGAAGTTTGTTCCGGACAAACAGAACTACGAGGAGGTGCTGAAGCTCGGCGTGACCGGTGCTTTGCTGCGCAGGCCTTCGAACATTTTGCACTGGTTGCCCTACCACCTTCAATGGGGTTTGCCTCAGTTTGCGAAATCGCTGCATCTGGCGATCCTGGCGCTGGCGGCGCTCGGACTCGTTCTCCGTGGCAGCGTGCGGCGATCGATTGGCGCGGTCGGACTGCTGTTGTGGGCAAGCGTGCCGTTCATATTTTTCTTTTTCATTACATTTCCCGGCCGGCGATACTTCATGCAGGCACTTCCCCAGTTCACGATCCTGGCGGCCGTGGGAATCTTGGAGCTGGCCGACTGTGTGGCTCGATGGCGTCGCAACGCTGTCGTTTGGTGGAACAATTCCCCGGCCGAATCGGCCTCGTGGAGGGCGTTTCGGATCGCGACGTTGACCCCCGTGTTGCTCGTTGCCGCATCGACGTTGTGGGGAAACCGCAAGCCGATCGAGGAATCGCTTCGGACGGAGCGTGCGATTGGCGAGCGCATCCTGAAAGCCTCGGGGCCGGGCCGCCGAATCCTCGGTTTCACCGTCACGGCTTTTTACGCACGCGGCGAGCGCGTCCCGCTCTGGGGACCGATGGAGGGAATCGTGCGCTGCCACGGCTACGGCAAGCCTCGCACGTATGATGACCTGGTCGCTTTCGTGAGACAGAACCGCGTCGAATACGTCGTGCTCGACCACGACCTGCGCGCCGACTGCCCCGATTTTCTCGATCGCGTGAAGCCAGAGGACTTTGAACTCGTAATCGACGACATCGTCGACCACCACGGCCCCCACCTGGTCTACCGGTTTGTCCGCCAGCCTGTTTCTGCAATGCACGCGAATTGAACCACGAGCAAATTTCGGAAACCCTTCGCACTCTCTTCGCCCGGCGAGGCATAGCTCGTTAGGATTCTGAGTCGGGCATACTTTCGCTGCCACAACTTCACGACTTGGAGATTTTCACCGTGAGCACTACAGCGGCGGGTTTCTTTCGGCTCGACGGGCGAGTGGCCATTGTCACGGGCGGCGGACAATCGGTTGGAGAAGGTATCGCGCAGCGGCTAGCTGCCGCGGGGGCCAAGGTGGCGATTTTTGACAAGAACGCCGAACGCGCTTCGATCGTGGCCAAGGCTGTCGGGGGCCTCGCGGTTGCGGGCGATCAGACCAATGAAACAGATGTGGCTCGGCTCGTCGCAGAGGTAACCGGCCAGTTCGGCCGGATTGACATTCTGGTGAACAATGCCGCGATCGTGGGCAAGACCGCGTGCATTTGGGATCTCGCAAAATCCGACATGGAACAAGTTTTGGGCGTGAACCTGGTCGGCCCGTTCTTGATTTCCAAGGCAGTGATTGGATCGGCGATCGGCGAGCCCGGTTCGCCTAAAACCACCGGCATGCTCGCCCAGAAGTACGGCCGCATCGTCAACATTGCCTCGATTGCCGGCAAGGAGGGCAACCCTACGCTCATCCCTTACTCGGCCTCCAAGGCCGCGCTCATCAACATGACCAAGTCCCTGGCGAAGGAACTCGTCGGCAAGGGAGACATTACGGTCAACGCCATCTCGCCCGCGGTCATTCGCACGAACATATTGGATGCAATTCCACAAACGACGATCGACTACATGGTCTCGAAAATCCCAATGGGCCGCACGTGCGAGATCAGCGAAGTGGCTGCCCTCGTTCACTATCTCGTCTCCAGCGAAGCCAGTTTTTGCACCGGGCAGTGCTACGATATTTCGGGCGGGCGAGCGACGTATTAGAAACAAAAGCGGCCTTTGGAGTGCGGTGGCTTGACCCCGCTTTCGATTTCTGGGGAACTCAGCACGGCTCAATCCAAAGCGGTGTCAAGCCACCGCAGTCCAAATCGTCATCGAGCCGATGGAAATTGCACGGGCGGAACCAAGAAGGAGCGGCGGCAGCCGGGGCATCGTTTCTCGCGGCCAGCGTCGGAAGCGAGCAGAACCAGCCGCGCGCCGCATTCGCAGGCGACCACCGCGTGCGTTGCCAGCTTGGCCACGCTGGGCTTGACCTTGCCCGGTTGCAAACCGACCATCGCGCCACATTTGGGACAGTTATTGCGATAGCCCCACGGAGTCAGCCAGAAGCGAATCGTGTAGCCACAACGGCAACGAGCCTCGCGCACGCCGGGCCACCTTAGCGGTGTAACCTGGCTTGAGGAGTCTTGATCGGCCAGCGCGTGGGCCGTGTTGAGATTAAGCACTCGCTCCTTGAGCTGTCGCACGTCGCGGCGTACGGTACGTGCCGCATGGCCAAGCTGTGAACTTATCTCGGTGACGGTGTAGCCCTGCAGAGTCAACGAAACCACTTCGCGCTGCCGTTCGTTCATGCCTTGCGTCAGAAACTCGATCGACTCGGCGAGCATGACGACCGCGGACGGCGTGGGCTGTCGTTCGTCGGCAACCGATTTGTTTCGCCACGAGCGGAACGATGCATCTTCGCGTCGCACGTCGCGCCGGGCCGCCCGATAGTGCTCGACCATGCTGCGGCACTTGCGAACCGTCATGAGCGCGAGCGTGGCCCAGATGCTGTCCCAGTTCTTCAGATCGAACTCGCCGTTGGCACAGCCGGAGAAAAAATTCTTATACACCGACTGCACGATATCATCTGGGTCCACCTTACTCCGGAACTGCCGGTTCAGGTGCTTGCGGGCCAATGCCAGCAGCCGGCGCTCCGAATGGTTGAAGATCTCCTTGGCTATGGTATCATCACCTGCTCGGAGTTTTGCCATTAGCTCTTCAAGGGAATAGTGGGCGGGCATACTGGTTTCTCGAAAAGAATCGCTCCGTGAGCTGCCATTATCCGACCCCCAATGGACCTCGGCAAGCGAGCGACTTTCGTTGAAACCCCACGGGATTCGGAATGATTCGCCGTGCCGATTTTTGTTGGCCGACTTTGGACCCGAATCCTGATTAACACTATAGGGGGATGCCCAAGGTCGATTTCCCAACCAGTCGGATGGGATAGGCTTCACACCGAATTACTGGGTTCATTACGATCATCAGTACGATCGGGAGAATCACAAATGTTCTTCGCAACCAGATTTAGACGAGCGAGAAACGGGTTGCGCGAAGCATCGCGCGCTAGATCGCGTCGAGTGGTGAGGCCCGTTTTTGATGTCCTGGAAGACCGAACGCTCTTGTCCGACACCCAGGCCCCCGTGGTGATCAATGAAAGACCTGTCTCGACAAACGAGCTCAATCCGGACATCGTCCGCCAATCCGCCATCGAGGTCCGAGCCAGGGCCTCCGACTCCCAAACCGGCAACAGTGGAATTCTGGAAAACAGCTTCCGATTTGAATACCGTCAAAAGCCTCAGGGCGGCACATGGACCAATTGGCTGTCGTACGCCGGCTTCAGCACGGTTATCGATGTGGGGCTGGCCGATACGACCGTGACCACGCTATTTCGCGGTGTTCCGAATTACGTTTACGGCTTCCGTGTGACCGCGTCCGATGGCGCTGGCAATTCCACGACCAGCACACCAACGTACGCCACGATACTGCTCGATGATGATATTGACATCGACATTGTTATCGATCCTCAATGTTCGACCGTGCTCAGCGCGTACATTCTTAACGTGGCCTCGTCGATCATCGATGAACTGAATTATGGTGACAAAGTCGGAGTGATTGTTGCGAACGATCAGGGCAACATAACGTTTCCCATGACCCAGATCACGCCTGGCTCCAATGTGCAGGAGCAAGCCAAAGCAGCGCTTCGGGGAACTTTCTCCGGTTTCGCCGCAAGAAAGATGAACGAACTAATCCTGGCGGCCCAAGGAGAATTGCAACGGTTCCCCGCCGACAAGCGACGCGCGGTCGTGGCCCTGACTGACGGCATTCATTCGAAGTTGGCGCCCGCCTTGGAGTCCCTGGGCTCCCAGTATGATACAAGCATCGGCATTTATGCCGTGGGATATGGTCGCGATGGCAATCAGCGACCGTCACAGGAACTGGCTCACTTTGGTAACGGCCATTATTACTACAACCCCGGACCGGCAGAGGTGGCAAGGATGTATTCTCAGATGAGTGGCGGGGGCGAGGCTCCGACGCTCGCCCGCATTTCAGGGACGGTTCGGCAGGGAGAGGTCGCGAGCAAATCATTCTTCGTGACCCCATCGGCGTTGCGTGCGGACATCCATTTGAAATGGAACGGGGGCGATCTCAATCTGGAACTGGTTGCTCCAGATGGGACCGTGGTCACGTTTGCAACTCCGAACGTAGACACGAATGTTCGGTTCTTTGGCGCACCGAATTTCGAGCGTTTTAGAATCGAGGCACCGCAATGGGGCGACTGGCAGATTCGCGTGGTTGGCGCCGGCGTTGCTCCGGCCGCCTCTACTAACTTTGAAATCATTGCCAACGCACCTTTGCTGACAGGCAATATCCTGTACACAGTTTCCGATGAGTTTGAAACGATTCTCAACGGCGACACCTTGAACATGGGTGCGTTTGTCGTGGGCAGCCCGGCGCCCACGCTCAGTTTGTCGGTTCGCAACGACGGTGCGGGGCCAATTTCAGTGCAGGGTATTCGAGTGCCGGCCGGCTTCACTGTGCAACAAGCACCCTCGGGCCTGATCCCGCAGGGTGCCAGTGCCCTTATTGTCTTGAGGATGGAGACTTCAACGATCGGCCACTTTGGGGGAACGGCCAGTGTTTTCGTAGGGGACCCGTTCACTCAGCCGCTCCTGTTCTCCTTCGTGCTTTTGGGCGACGTCACCGACGGCTCTCCCGACACAACACCGCCGCTTGCCACCGCCAGGCCGGACTTAAACCCTGCCAGTGACCTAGGGAACTCTGACAGCGACGATCTGACGAGTCGTAGCACGCTGTTTCTTAACGGAACTGGAGAAGCAAACACGACGTTACGATTCTTCGATGGAAACTCGGTCTTGGGTGAAGCGGTCGCACGTCGCACCGGGCGTTGGTCATTTACCACGCCCGCACTCGCGGATGGTGAGCACGTTTTTTCGGCCCGTTCGATCGACGCGGCGGGGAATGTGGGTCCGCTTTCCATTGCCATGAGTGTCGTGGTCGATACGGCGCCGCCTCAAGCCCCTGTAGCACCGGACCTCGAAGCCGTTAGCGATTCCGGCAGTTCAGACACAGACAATCTTACGAACCGCGATGAACCTGAGTTGATGGGAATGACCGAACCCAATGCCATGATTTCCGTGTTCGACGGCGGACCAAACCCCATTGTGATCACGTATGCCGATTCGGTCGGCATGTGGCACATGGATAATTGGGAACTCGCCGAGGGCCAGCACTCGCTCACGGTAAGAGTGAAAGATGAAGCCTGCAACGCCAGCCCAATCTCGCAGCCATTAGTCGTTAACATCGACCGTACAGCCCCAGCCGTCCCGCCCAAGCCCGATCTTACTGCCAACCGCGATCACGGCACTTCCAACTCGGACGACGTAACGAATGCCGCGGCACTAATCTTGAATGGAACCAGTGAAGCGAACAGCGTCGTCAATTTCTTTGATGGTATAAGCTTGCTCGGATCCAGCACGGCCAGCCCTGACGGTGCGTGGAGTTTTGCCAGCCCCGACTTGGCCGCCGGGACCCACAGCATTTCTGTCCAGGCCACGGACGCCGCTGGCAATACCAGCACCACTTCACTAAGTTTAAACGTCCTCGTTGATTTGACTGCTCCCCCTCAACCGACGCTCGACCTGGATGCCGCCAGCGATCTGGGGGACTCGAACACCGACAATCTCACCAGCGACGACACGCCCACGATCCGCGGCGTGGCGGAACGCGATGGACGCATCGAACTCTTCGACGGCCTGCTTGCGCTCGGAACCGCCGACGTCAATTCCGTCGGTGCCTGGAGCCTGACGTCCAGTTCCCTCGCTCACGGGTTGCACACGCTCACGGTTCGCGCCATGGATGTGGCTGGAAACCTCAGCACCCTTTCCACCGGCCTGACTGTCAACATCGACACCCAACTGCCCAACACGCCCGCCGGTGCCGACCTCGATGACGCCAGCGACAGCGGCAGGTCCACCACCGACAACATCACGCGCGACGCCACACCCACGATTCGTGGCACGACCACACCGAACATCAACGTCTTCTTGTTTGAAGGCGCAGCGCAAATCGGCACCGGGCGGGCTAACGCCAGCGGCGCCTGGACTGTCACCAGCCGTGGACTCTCAGACGGTACTCACCCCCTCACCGTGCGCACGCGCGATGCGGCCGGTAACCTCAGCTTGGCGTCTGCCACAATCAACGTCCAGGTCGATACCGCCGCTCCACTTGGTCCCTCCGCTTTATCACTCGACTCCACCAGCGACTCCGGCATCTCCAACAGCGATCTCATCACCAATGACATCACCCCCGATATTCTGGGGGTCGGGGAACCTAATGCAATTGTGGAGCTGTTTGAGGCGGGATTTTTGGTGGGACCAACAACGGCGGACGCCGCCGGCACTTGGGTATTCCGCAGTGCTGCGGCGAATCGCGTCTTCGATGCTGGCGTGCACTTGCTGGTGGCCCGTGCCACGGATACCGCCGGGAATGTCGGCTCGACCTCAACGGATTTCTCCTTCACCATCGACACCACACCGCCAGCAACGCCCCCCAATCCCGACCTGATCCCAGCCAGCGACAGCGGCTCCTCCAACTCAGACAACATCACCAACGACACCACGCCCAGCCTTGGCGGCACGGCGGAGGCAAACCTGCCCATCGAGCTATTCGATGGGACAAACTCGATTGGCACGACCAATACCGATGGCAATGGCGCGTGGAGTTTCGCCACCGCCCTGCTCACCGAGGGACCACACCGGATTACGGCCCAGGTGCGAGACGTGGCGGGCAACACCAGCACAACTCCGATCGGGTTGAACTTGACCATTGATACGACGGTCCCCGTGGCACCCTCCGCACCGGACCTCGACGCCGGCAGCGACACAGGCAACTCCACCACGGACGATTTGACAAACGATGCCACACCGAGACTGACCGGTACCTCAGAACCGGCCAGCACGATTCGGGTGTTCAGCGGCGCCACCCTGCTCGGAACGACCGTTGCAACCAATACAGGCACGTGGAATTTTACTGGAAACCTTCCCCTTCCTGACGGCGTACATCGGCTGACTGCTCGCTCGGTGGACCCCGCCGGCAACAACGGGGGACTGTCGGCCGAACTGCCCGTGACCATCGACGCCACGGCGCCAACCGTGGACCGGTTCGAGCTTGTGCCAGGCGCCCGAAACCGCATCGGCCAAATCATAATTAGGTTTGCCGAGCTGTTGAATCCGGTCGAGGCGGGCAATCTGGCCAACTACGGGCTGGTCCAGCAGGGCCGTCGCCCGAAGCCGATCGGCCTCACGGCCGCAAACGTAGTTGGGCAGAGCGTCACATTGACGCCGGCTGCACCCTTTTCGGCCAAGAAGCTAGCCGGGATGATTCTGACGGCCGGCGCGGGTGGGACATTGACCGATCAGGCCGGAAACGTCCTGGACGGAAACAGAGACGGATTGGCTGGCGACGTATTCGTCAGCCCACTGAACCTCGCTACACCACTTGTGGCAGGACAGCGGGCAATCCTTTCGAGCTTGGACATACTGTTGGAACGCGACCAACTATCCGGTCAATCCGGCATCGAGAATCTGCTTGAGTTGCTCCTGAACTGAGGCCAAATTTTGTTTTTCCTTTGGCCGATGCGCGACTCCATTCCTGATTACCCTTAATAGAGGGACCATCTTCGGTTGAACTTGGGGTTCGCGCCGCACTGAATTTTTGATTTGCGTCATCACTGGTACCCAGGATGATTGGAGTCTTTCCGATGTATGCCACTAAAGTCTTTCGAACATGGTTTGCATTTGATTCAAAACCATCGCGAATGCGACGACGCCAAGAACGTCGTTCGTTCCTCGAATTCCTGGAAGATCGGACATTGCTCTCTGACACACAGCCGCCGATAATTCTTCTAGAGAGGCCGATTTCCCGTGACCCAGACAATCCGACTATCGTCTCCAGCCCCGCGATCCAGATTCAAGTGACGGCCTCCGACCAGCTCACAGGGAACAGCGGCGTTCGAGAAGATAGCATCAGGTTTGAATACCGAGAACGAACGCAGGGGGGAGCTTGGAGCCAATGGCTGCCTTATGCGGGGTTTGCGAACAAAGTAGAAACAGCAAGTAACACAACCACAGCCAAGACGCTTTTTCGGGCACTGCCGGAACGCGTTTACGGTTTCCGGGTGACGTCATCGGATGGAGTAGGCAACCAAGCAATCAGCGACCCAACATACGCGAAGCTGACAATCGATGACAAGATTGACACCATCTTTGTCATTGATGGGGGGTGCCCATTCTTCGGCGAACGGCTGCAGTTGGCAGTTCAGACTGCTTCAATGCTAGTGGATCTCTTGGATGTGGGGGATCGAATTGGTCTGTCGCTGACCCAGCACACACACGACCACAGCACCGTGACTGCGAACACATTCTTAACGCTTCCACTTACAGAAATCACTGCTGGTTCGAATGTTAAAGCAGAAGCCAAGGCCGCGTTTGCCACCGCCATTGCCGGACATACCCCACACGTGATTAATGAGGCGATCCTCGCGGCCGCGCTCGAATTTCAGAACCAACCGACGACTCATCATCGCGCAATCATTGCAATGACCGACGGCGTACACAAAAACTTCCCATTCTCCGTACAGGACCTTAATTCCAGCCTGGACCCAAAGATCGAAATATTCAGCGTGGGATACTTCACGGGGCACAACCAGGGCCCCCTTATGGATCTGGCGAACCTGCGTAACGGTCGATATTTCTTGCGTCCAACCTCCGAAGATGTGCAGAACATGTATATGAAAATCGCTTCCGGTGGCACCTTACATCCAGTCAACGAGACTGAAGGCACACTCACCCAAGGACAAGCTGTCACCCGAACCTTTGCCATTGATCCAACCGCCCGTGAGTTGGTGGTCAACCTAAACTGGTCGTCAGGCAACTTTGTCGACCTGGAACTGATTGCCCCGGACGGCACAATAATCACCGACGGGGCACCTTCCGATCCAACCATTTATCGATTCGCGAATACAACCTTCAAACAGTTTCGAATCGAATCGCCCCAGTGGGGCCAGTGGCGTGCACGATTCATCGGCGCGGGGGTGCCCACCACGACATCTTACACCGCGTCGATTACTACCTATGCGGCCGGATTTCCGTCATTCACAGTGTCGGAAGGCTCGAACGCGATCCTCGCAGGAGACATGCTCGATCTTGGTTCGGCAGCCGTCAATAGTGTCGGCCCGACTCTGGTCTTGAGCATCCACAACGACGGCAGCAACCCATTGACCGTCAGCGATGTTCATCTGCCGGAAGGATTCCGACTGCTGGAGATTCCAAACGGAGCGATCGCGCCCGATAGCACCGCCCTTGTCAAGCTTTCGCTGGATACCTCCAGGGTCGGTGATTTCGTGGGCCCTGCCCTTTTCACTTTGGCTGATGCGTTTGGCGCATCTTATCTGTTCTCGGTGACATTGAAGGGAGGTGTCAACGATGGTACGCCGGACAGGACGCCGCCAGCAGCACCGGCACGGCCAGACTTGGACGCCCCCACCGACGGCGGCCTGCTCGATCATGATGACATAACAAACCACCCAGTGCTACTCTTCCGTGGTTCGGCCGAGCCCAACAGTCGGCTCAGGATATTCGACGGCAACACGCCTCTTGGTGAGACCGTCGTTCCCCGTACCGGACGCTGGACATACACAACTGGGGCTCTCGGGGACGGCGAGCACGTTTTTTTCGCTCAGGCCATCGATATAGGAGGAAACCAGAGCCCGCTGTCTCTGGGCAGAAGTGTGATCATCGACTCCGTGGCCCCCGATGTTCCATCCAAGCCGGATATTCTCGCCGATTCCGACACTGGCAGTTCCGCCTCGGATGATTTGACCAAAGCGACAGAACCGATGTTGGCTGGTGTGGCGGCGCCGAGTGGGACTATTGACCTGTTTGACGGACCAAACCTCATTGCGACAACATTCGCAGACTCCATCGGTGCGTGGAGCTTGTCGGTTTGGTCTTTCGCAGAAGGTCCACACAGCCTGACGGTTCGGGTCCGAGACCAAGCAGGCAACTCGAGCCTGCCTTCGCAGCCGCTGAACTTCGAAATTGATGTGATGGCCCCAAACACCCCCGGCCGGCCCGACCTCCATGCATCACGCGACGCCGGGACATCGAACAGCGATAACGTCACCAACCAAAACCAACTGATCCTCGTTGGGACCGTAGAACCGACCAGCACCCTCGAAGTGTTTGATGGTTCGACAGCTATGGGCACGATCAATGTTGATGCAACAGGTACTTGGCGTTTGGAGACAGGATCTTTACCCAGCGGTACGCATGCGATCTCTGTGATGGCCACGGACCAAGCTGGCAACACAAGTAGTGCTTCCCCGGGATTGAGCGTTTTGGTCGACACGTTTGCGCCTTCGCAACCGTCGCTGGACCTGGATGCCACAAGCGATCTGGGGGACTCAAGCACCGACAATCTCACGAGCGACGACACGCCTACGATTCGCGGCGTGGCTGAACGCGATGGGCGTGTCGAACTGTTCGACGGCCCGGTTTCGCTCGGTACCGCCGATGTCAATTCCGTCGGTGCCTGGAGCCTGACGACCAGCCCTCTCACGCACGGGTTGCACACGCTGACGGTTCGCGCCATGGATGTGGCCGGAAACCTCAGCGCTCTCTCCACGGGCTTGACCATCAACATCGACACCCAACTCCCTGCCACCCCAGCCGGGCCGGACCTCGACACCGCGAGTGACACTGGCGGGTCCACAATCGACAACATCACTCGCGATGCTACGCCCGCGTTTCGTGGAACGACGAATTCGAACACCAACGTTTTTCTGTTTGAGGGCGCGGCCCAGTTGGGCACCGCGCGGGCCAACGCTAGTGGCGCCTGGACCGTCACCAGCCGGGGACTCTCGGACGGTACGCACGCCATCACTGTGCGAACTCGCGATGCGGCCGGCAATATCAGCTTGGCGTCCACCGCAATCAACATCGTAGTCGACACCGCCGCTCCATCTGCTCCCTCCGCCCTGTCACTCGACCCGGCCAGCGACTCCGGATTCTCCAACGGCGATCGCATCACGAATGACACCACTCCGGACTTTGTAGGCATCGCCGATCCCAATGCACTCGTGGAACTCTTTGAGGCAGGGTCCTCGCTGGGAACCACCTCCGCCGCCGACGCCGGTAATTGGATTTTCCGCAGCGCCACCGCGGGACGATCCTTTGGCGGCGGCATTCACTCGATTATTGCCCGCGCCACCGATCCTGCAGGAAACGTCGGTTCGACGACTCCCGAATTCTCCTTCACCATCGACACCACGCCGCCAAACACCCCCACCAATCCCGACCTGACCCCCGCCAGCGACACCGGCGCATCTAACTCTGACAACAACACCAACGACACCACGCCCAGCCTTGGCGGCACGGCGGAGGCAAACCTGCCCATCGAGCTATTCGATGGGACAAACTCGATTGGCACGACCAATACCGATGGCAATGGCGCGTGGGGCTTCACCACCGCTGTGCTCACCGAGGGATCGCACCGCATTACGGCCCAGGTGCGAGACGTGGCGGGCAACACCAGCACAACTTCGATCGGGTTGAACTTGACCATTGATACGATAGCCCCCGTGGCAGCTTCCGCACCGGACCTCGACGCCGGCAGCGACACAGGCAACTCCACCACGGACGATTTGACCAACGATGCAACGCCATCCCTGACAGGCACCTCAGAACCCGGCAACACGATTCGCGTATTCAGCGGGGCTACATTCCTTGGAGCGACTGTCACGGGGAATGCTGGCACGTGGAACTTTACTGGCAATCTCCCTCTCGCCGATGGGGTACATCATCTCACGGCTCGCTCGGTGGACCCAGCCGGCAACAACGGCGGCACGTCGGCCGAATTGGTCGTGACTATCGACGCCACGGCACCAACCGTGAACCGCTTCGAGCTTGTGCCGGGTGCCCGAAACCGCATCGGCCAGATCGTGGTCACGTTTGCCGAGCTGTTGAACCCGGCTGAAGCGGGCAATTTAGCCAATTATGCATTAGTCCAACAGGGTCGCCGGCCGAAGCCCCTTCCACTAACCGGCGCGGAAGTCGTCGGCCAGACTGTGACACTTACTCCGGCTGCACCCCTTTCGGCCAAGAAGCTTGCAGCGGTCATGCTGACGATTGGGACCGGCGGCACAATGACCGACTTTGCAGCTAATCCCCTGGACGGCGACGGCGATGGCCGGGCGGGTGGCGAATTCGTAAGTCCGCTGACGGCGGCGACCGTGCGCACCGCGGCCCAAACCGCTGTTCGATCGAGCTTCGACTCGCTGCTGGAGGAGAATCAGCTTTCTGGCAGGCTGCATTTGGAAGACCTTTTCACCGGCGAAGCGAACTCTCGGGCGAGGAAATAGGTTGTCGCCATTTCCGCGAACTGTTGCCGCTTACATCGAAGCTCTTGCTTGCAATCCGCTTCTCGAAGGTTAGCATAGACAGACCAAGGACACGTACGCGCCTCGTACTGGTCCATTCGGTCCGGGCCAAAGCTGGCTCAGCGTCGGCGCTTTCGGTGCGGACCGATGACCTTCGGGAGTACTCCAGTGCGGCGTCAAAATCACCAGCACGCAGCGAGCAGGCGAAGACGAGGACAGGTTCGCACGGCTGCGGGCGGGCGCCGGATTCAGCTCGAACTTCTGGAACGGCGTGAGCTGCTTTATCACGGACCGACCGTTCTGCCCGACGGTTCAATGGTAGTCGGGCTCGATGAGTCCCTCGATCAGTTCGGTTTTCAGCCCGCCATGTTTCAGGCGTACGAAGGGCAGGCTGATTTTTCAATCTTCGACACGGGTGCATCGGTCGTCACGTTTTCCGCAACGAGCCAATTCTTCTTTCAGTTTTTCGGCAGCGACGGGATTCCGATCAAAGTGCCTTGTGGTGCGTCCGCGGAGGGCGTGGGCGGCACGCTCACCGGGCACGTCTCGCAGCCCGGCACGGTCATGGCCGATGGCCTGCACGTGGCTCGACTGATGTTCGACGAGTTCGGCTTCCCGGTTTTCGACATCAATTTCGATCCGGCCACAGCCGCGATTGTTCCGGACGTTCAGGCCTTTGTGGGTGCCCTGATCGGTTCGCAGGCCGACGACGGTTGCCCGTCCCCAGCCAGCGAGGCTTTGCCCACGATCACCGGTACGCCCATGCTGAACCCGACGGCAGACCACCCGAACGGTTTGGCGGTGAACATCCGGCCGCAAGGGGAGCTGCTTGATTTCTCCGATTTCCCCGAACTGAACGGGCTGGTGCTGCCCGTTCCCGACGTAAGTTTCCACGAGCCAGGAGGCGGCGTGCCCGACGATGCCGCGTGCACGCAGCCGAACGAAAATGGTTCCACTCGCGATGTCTGCACAGATCCGGTGCGCATCGTCATGGAGTTCGTCGGCTTCGACAACCACGAAGATCCCGGCGACTCGATCACCGAGTCGTACAACCCGGTTCAAAACCACGTCGAAGTTGCCCATGGGGATGTCGTGCTCGGCGACCAAATATTTCTGTTCGACACCGGGGCACAACTGAGCATTCTCTCGACGACCCAAGCCGAGGCGTTCGGGCTGGACCTGGACAACCCGCAGGCTGTGATTTCGGTTCAAGGCGCCGCTGGTGCCGTCCACGACATACCCGGCTTCACTATTGACCGGCTCAGCATTCCGCTGGTCGGCGGCGGAACACTCACGTTTGAGAATGTTCCCATCTATGTGCTGGACGTGGCGCCGGGCCTTCTGGACGGCATCCTCGGCATGAACCTGTTCAACAATGCCGCGGCGATGCTTTACGACCCGTTCGATCCGGCCGGACCAAACCTGCAACTCACGTTTTTCACCGAGCACTTCATTGATTTGCCGGATATTCCGGGTGACCAAATGGGGTTTCTGCAAGCGTTCTTGCCAGCCTTTGCCGCCACGATCAACGGAGGCCGGTTGCCGCGCTTCGATTTCGAGGATAGATCAGCCCCCACGGTCAATCTTTCTGCTCCGACAATCACCAACGATTCCACCCCGACGGTCGTCGTCACGGCACGCGACGAAGAAGGTCTGCGCGACGGTACGGCCGTGGCGCTCGACGTGGACCTGAACGGCGACGGCGATTTCAACGACACCGGAGAACTGAACTACACCGCTTCGACCCTGACCGATGGGCGGTCTCAATTCGAGGCGACACCTGCCCTCGCCGAAGGTTTCAAAACCCTGCGAGCCCGAGTGGCCGATGCGTCGGGACTCGAAGGCACCAGTGCCTCGCGAATCATGGTCGTAGACCTCACGCCACCGGTACTCGATGGCATGCCGTCCGACCAAACGCTTGAATCCGTGATCGTAGCGGGGGTCACGGCGACGTTCGCCATGCCGACGGCGACCGACACGATTGACCCACAGCCGACGTTGAATTGCACGCATGCCAGTGGTTCGCGGTTCCCGCTGGGTACAACAACCGTGCGCTGTACCGCCGCGGACGACGCGGGCAATGAAACTTCCAAGACGTTCAACATCACGGTACAAGCACCTCCCGCCGGCAGCTTCGATTTCAGGGCAGGCATTCTCACAATCTTCGGCACCGACCAGGATGACTCGATTCGGCTGGTGAAGGTGGGCAAGGCCCTCATGGTGCAGGCCAATTTCGGCGGCGTGACGTTATCCGGCCGCCGATCGCTCGCCGGTGTTGTCGTGAGAGCCGGCGCAGGCAATGACACTGTTGATTTCTCGCTCTTGGCGCGGAATCAAAATGCCGATTTGGACGGTGAGGCGGGCAACGACATCATCACATCCGGGGCCGGCAATGACGTCCTGGTTGGCGGCCTGGGCAACGACCGACTCAGCGGTGCCACCGGCTTTAATTTGCTTATCGGCGGAGCCGACTCCGATCAGCTTCTGGGTGCAAAAGGCAGCGATATCCTGGTGGGTGGATCCCTAGACGACTCCAACCGCGCGGCAATCCTGGCCGCGTGGCGTGACGCGCGGCGGCCTGCCGCCAGACAGGCCGTTGTGCGACAACTGCTCGACCATGTCCTTGCTGACAATGCGATCGACATTCTGACCGGTGGCCCCGGCATCGACCTATTCGTCGCCGATCTGCTGGACCAGCGTACCGACCAGACTGCCGACGACTTCGCTGCCTAATCACAACCGGAGTGTGCAACTTGAGCATCAAACTCGACGGAAAGGTCGCCCTGGTAACTGGGTCTGGACGCGGTTTGGGTAAAGCCATCGCGCTGCGGCTGGCCAACATCGGCGCCGACGTGATCGTGCACGATTTACGCGCGGACACGCCCAAAGATTTCGGTGAAGGCCAATCCATAGAAGAAGTGGCCGAGACAATTCGACGCGGGGGCCGACGTGCTGTTACGGTAGCCGCGGACCTGACCGACCCTGACGCCGCTCGGCAAATGGTCGCCGACGCCACGCGGACCTTCCCCAATATCGATATTCTGGTCTGTAACGCGGGCGGCGACATTGCCGCCGACGGCAAGAGTAAGGCGAACCCGAATGACATGTTCATTGCCGAAGTCGATCTGCGCGCAGTGCTCGACCGCAATTTGATGACCACGATGAACGCCTGCCGCGCCGTCGTCCCAAATATGCTGGAACACAAGCACGGCGGCCGGATCGTGAACCTCGCGTCCATCGCCGGCATGACCGGGATCGCCAAGGAGATCACTTACGGGGTCGCCAAGGCCGGCGTCATTCAATACACCCGCTGCCTGGCCGCGCAGCTTCGCCCACACGGGATCACCGTCAATGCCGTCGCTCCCGGCATGATCAAGAGCGGCCGATTCCTGGCCACGCTCAAGCACCGCGAGGGCGCCGCCGAATTGCTCGGAGAAAAACGCCCCCTGCTTCGGCTCGGAGAACCCGACGACGTGTCCCGCGTCGTCGAATTCTTCGTCACCGACCTTTCTGAATACGTTACCGGCCAAGTTCTCCGTGTAGACGGCGGCATGCAACTCTATGCCGGATAGGACACCTGGGGTTGAAACCCCAGGCTGCACAGCTACGCCCCTTCGGGGCAAGGCCGCGCCAAACTTGTGTTTGTGTTTTGGACCGTTACGCACCCAGTGCAGTAGGATTAATTTCCCTTCAGTACTTCCTCCTCGAGGATCTTTCCGTCGGGAGACAACCGAATCTCCACGGTCCTTTTGTCGGACGTAACGAGGACCACCTCATAGGCGGATAGCTTCTCGTCCTTCCCGGTCACCTCTGTCTCCTCCATGATTTCCTTGAGCGTGGCTTTGGGGAACTTGCCTTCGATGGTCTTGCTGACCGCGGCGGGGAGATCCTTGGCGACAATCGCCTTTTCGTAGTTAATGTAGGTGCCGTCTTCCTTGATGTCGGCCTCGCAGGCGCGGCCGTTTTCCACGAATTCAATGTCGTAGATAACGTCGTTGCCTTCCTTTTCCTGGGTCCACTTGCGGATCTCGGCCTTAGGGAACTTGGCCCTCAGTGCGTCCATCACCTGCTTCGGAATCTTGCCTGAATCCTTGACTTTGCTGTCGTCAACGCGCGCGTCCTTGCCTTGCTTGGCCTTGTCATCATCGTCATCCTTGTCCTTGGCCTTCGCTTTCTCGCCTCCGGCCTCCTGGTACTGTCGCGCGTCGGGCGTGAATATCATCTCGCCATTCACCACCTTCTCGAAGTGGATTTCATAAAGGATCATGGTCTTCTTCTCGAACGTGATTCTCGCACCCTTGCCGGCACCCTTTTCCGCCGCGGCACGAACGCTCGCGGGAACCTTGTCGGCGGGAACGGACTCCTCAACCTCCACGAGGTCGCCGGCCGCGGTCACTAGCACGTCGACATGGCCGTCCGGTCCCTTCCATGAACCTTCGTAAAACTTGCTCCCGTGTTCGAACTCTTCGGCGAACTCCGTGATCGTCGCCGAACCGGCTAACTTCTTTAGCGTGGTTAATGCCGCTGCCGGAACCTCCGACTCTTTGACGCTTCGCTCCTGCGATGCCGGCTCCTTTTTTCCCTGCTTCTTCTCCTGTTTTTTCTCCTGCGACCAGACCACAAGTCCGCCGACCAACATGACGGCGAGGACAGTCACGACGACCAAAGGGTTCTTTCGGATCATTGCGTGCTCCTTTCGGATGTATGGACTTTCAACCCTACGCCTGGCTTGTAACTTTACTTGGTTTCGCGCCAGGTTCTATCGCACTCGAGAGCAAATCATAGTGAGCAGCTCATTAATGGACGATGAGAATAGTCGTGGACCCGCATAATTCGACCGCATGTACATCTTCACGGGCCATATTTCTCTTGCGGCAAAGGCTGATTGCCGAGAGAATTGCTACGCACGGCCGGTCTTGCGGCCTGCCCAAGCGACACCCACCATACGCCGATTGCGTGTGGCCCGCCATTGATGTACATTGCGATTGCATGAAAGTCTGTTGATGGGTTAAATACCTTCCCCTGGACACGACCCTTACTTGCCTTCCGACAGGAGTCGAGCCATGACCAACGTATTGCGTTTCGCGGGAACTTGCCTGGCCATCTTACTGGCCGCTCCGGTGATGGCTTTCGACGACGCCAAGCCTTCCTTTGACCCAGCGTCGGTTCAGTCGCTTTCCATCGAGCCCGGCACGATCAAACTGACTGGCCGCGATAGCGTCCAACAGCTTTTCGTTACTGCCAAACTGCCTGGTGATTCGCTCAAAGATCTAACCAAGAAGACTACTTACAAAAGCTCCAACGAACAGGTCGCACGGGTCGATTCCGAAGGTATCATCTACCCGGTCAGCGACGGGACGGCCGAAATCACAGGCGAATTCGCCGGCAAATCGAACAAGGTCACCGTAGCTGTAAGCCACACGGCCGAAGAGTTACCGATCAATTTCCCGAACCAAGTCGTTCCGATCTTTACCAAGCTGGGGTGCAACTCGGGCGGCTGCCATGGCAAGGCCAGCGGCCAGAACGGATTCAAGCTGTCGTTACTCGGTTTTGAACCGAACGTCGATTTCGAATCGCTGGTCAAGGAAGCTCGGGGCCGCCGGGTCTTTCCCGCCGCGCCGGAAAAGAGTCTCCTTTTGTCTAAGGCTACGGCCCAAGTACCACACGGCGGCGGCAAGCGTATGGACGTTGGCAGCCACGATTATCGCATGATCCGCCGCTGGATCGTCACCGGAATGCCCTATGGAAAACCGGACGACCCCGTGGTCACTAAGATCACCGTCAACCCGCCTCAGCGAAACCTGTCCCGTGGCAGCGAGCAGCAGATTACCGTAACGGCACATTACAGCGACGGAAGCACCGAAGACGCGACCCGTCATACCCAATACGAGTCGAACGAAACTGAGGTGGCGGTCGTCGACGCCGGCGGGTTGGTGAAGAGTCTCGACATGAGCGGTGAGGCCGCCGTGATGGCTCGCTATCAAGGTCAGGTGGCCGTGTTTCGTGCCACTGTGCCGCTTGGTGTGCCCATTGCGAGTTTTCCGGAATTTCCTGCCAATAACTTCGTGGACCAGCACGCGCTGGCCAAATGGAAGCAGCTTGGCATCACTCCTTCTGAACTTTGCAGCGACAGCGATTTCCTCCGCCGCGCGATGCTTGACATCTGTGGAACTATGCCGACCGCCGACGAGGTCAACGCCTTTGTCGCCAATGCCGCGCCAGACAAGCGGGCAAAGTTAGTCGATCAATTGCTGGATCGAGTGGAGTATGCCGATTTCTTCACGCTGAAGTGGGCCGATATCCTGCGCGTGAAGCGTCGCGGCAATGCAAACCTGCGCCGCAGCACCTACAACTTCAGCCGTTGGATTCGAGGACAGTTAATCGACGATGTGCCCTACAATCAATTCGTTCGCGAAATTCTCGCGTCTCAAGGCGATGTGAGCACCTCGCCGCCGGTCGCCTGGTACCGCGAGATACGTACGCCCGAGGCCGCAGTAGACGATGCAGCTCAGATCTTCTTGGGTCTGCGCATTCAATGCGCGCGCTGCCATCATCACCCGTTTGAGAAATGGAGCCAGGACGATTATTACGGTTTCGCCGCGTTCTTCGCCCGCATCGGCCGCAAGCCCGGCCTGGAGGGCATCCCCGAAGAGCAACGCATTTTCGCCGCACGCAGTGGCGACATCAACAATCCCAAGACGAACAAGGTGGCGAAGCCCAAGGGGCTCGACGCACCGGAACTCGACATCGCCGCCGACCAGGATCGCCGGCAGTTCCTCGCCGATTGGCTCGGTGACCCGGCAAACCCATTCTTCGCCAAGGCCGTGGCCAACCGCATGTGGACTCACTTTTTTAGCCGAGGCATCGTCAACCCCGAAGACGATATGCGGGTCACCAACCCGCCGTCGAACCCCGAACTGCTCGACGCCCTCGCCAAGGATTTCATTGACCACAAATACAGCATGAAGCACCTGATTCGAACGATTTGCACGAGCCGGACTTACCAACTCAGCTCGATTCCCAACGATCTCAACAAGCACGACAAGCAAAACTACGCCCGCTACTATCCGAAACGCATGCAGGCGGAAGTCATGCACGACGCCATCGTCCAGGTCACCGGCTCGCCGACCGGTTTCGGCGGCCTGCCCGCCGGCACTCGTGCGATCCAGCTTCCCGACGAATCGTCTGCCACGTACTTCTTGACCGTCTTCGGCAAGCCGCAACGCGAAAGTGCCTGCGAGTGCGAACGTGTCGGGCAGGCGAACCTGGCCCAAAGCCTTCACCTGCTCAACTCCAACGAAATCCAGGGCAAGATCTCCGGCGGCAGCAGAATCACCGGCTGGATGAACGACAAGGAGAAATCCGACTCCGACAAAATGACCGACCTGTGGCTCACCTGTTACGCTCGGACGCCATCAGCCGACGAAATGCAACTCGCTCTCAAACACATCGAGTCCAAGAAGGACAAGAAGAAAGAAGCCTACGAAGACATTCTCTGGGCGTTGATCAACACGAAGGAATTCTTGTTCAACGACTGAGGCAATTGCGACGGGTTCCGCCAAGGGCGTAATAACCCGATGCTGGGTGCATTCCTGGAATTGCTGTAACCCTTTCGCTCCGCGAGAGGAAAGCGGACGACCACAAACGCCGGTTCTGCAAGCCGCCTTCCTCTCGCGGAGCGAGAGGGCTACATTTCGGCCATTCGGAAATTGCGGGAATGCCCCCCCCCGATGCTCGACCCATTTGCTTCTGCCCGGTTTCGTGGCATAATCAGAACTCGCGCCGACCACGTTTTTCCGGAGTTTCGCCATGCTGCATTCTCCGCTCGGCGCGCCATCTCTCCGGCCCCAAGTCAATCGCCGCGATTTTCTCGTTCGCACAGCATTGGGCACAGCCCCATGCGCCTTCTGGATGTTTGGTGTTGAGCCTGCGGCGGCGAGGGCGGATGAACGATCGGCAATCACCGACCAATCAAAAGTTGATCGCGATTTCCTCGTCCAGGGAGAATACGAGGGCGAAATCGACTTTGGAGTACCCGAAAAACTTGGCGTGCAAGTGATTGTTTTGAGCGCCGGAAAGTTTCACGCGGTTGCCTACGAGCAGGGTCTTCCTGGCGCGGGTTGGCACCGCATGGCCGACAACACAGAAGTGGATGGGGAAACCGAGGACAACTTGACCATTCTCGGTGACAACAACAATCCAGCGGCGTGGCGAATTCGGGACGGTGTGCTGAAGATGTACACCGGCGGTGACAAGCAACGCGAAGGGGAACTCCGACGAGTGGTTCGTAAGAGTCCGACACTCGGCTCGAAACCAAAGGATGCCGTTGTTCTCTTCGACGGCTCGACGCTGGCTCAATGGGAAGGCGGGCGCATGACGGCCGATAAAATACTCATGCCCGGTGCCACCAGCAAGCAGAAGTTCCGTGACTTCACCCTGCATCTCGAATTCCGCAATCCATACATGCCTGCTGCCAAGCCGTCAGAGCGCGGCGGGACTAGCTGCTCTGTGGCGAACAAATACAAGATCGAGATTCGCGACTCCTTCGGTCTCCACCCCTACGGAACCCCAGCCAATCGCATTGACAACGACTGTGGCGCCATCACTTCCTTTCGCAATCCCGACCTAAACATGTGTTTTCCGCCGCTGTCATGGCAGACTTTCGACATCGACTTCACCTCGGCTCGTTTCGACGGTGCTGCGAAGAAGAAGTGTGCTCGGGTCACGGTACGACACAACGGCGTAGTCATCCACGAGAACTTCGAGCTACCGCACGGGAACACGGGTGGTCCAAATGAAAAACCAGAGCCCGGACCGCTTCACTTGGACGATAATGGATGCCCGGTTCACTTTCGCAATATTTGGGTGATCGACAAAACGTAGAATGGCGTGCTCGCTCCTGAGCATCACGAGGCGATCTAGCGGTGGTCGCCTCTGTTTTGGGACGGAATGCAAGTCGAATGAGCGTGTTGTGAGCCTACTACCGCGCATTCGCCGGAACGTCGATGACATAGGCCAAGTTGTTGGCACAGGCGACGCCGAGCAAAGCGCCGTCGTGGCTGTAGGCGAGGTTGAAGATGCCGACCGGGGTGTTATTGGCCGAGGGCATCTTGGTTGAGAACACCTTGTTGCCTGTTGCCACGTCCCAAATGGCGACCTCGCCCGTGTAGTCGCCAGTGGCCAGGAATTTGCCGCTGGGAGCGAACTGCACGGAATAGACCCAGCCGGCGTGGCCGGAGATGGTACGAACTTCCGCACCGGAGGCAACGTTCCAGATCTTCACGGTCTTGTCGGCACCGGCAGACGCGATGTGGGTATTGTCTGGGCTGACAGCGACGGAGTACACGGCGTCGCCGTGGCCGGCGAACTTTTTCAATTCGGCGCCGTTCGCTGCATTGTAGAGTTTCACGATCTTATCGGCGCCGCTTACGGCCAGAAATTCACCGTTGGGCGAGTAGGTCACGGCATACACCGCGCCCGCTGCGTCGGCGTTGATCTGGGAAATTTGCTTGGTGTCGGCCACGGTCCAAACGCGAACCGTTTTGTCGTAGCTGGCCGAGGCAATCCGCGTATTGTCTGGGCTGATGGCGACGGCATCGACGATGTCGCCGTGGCCGGCAAAGTTTTTCGGCACGGGCGAGGCGATGCCGAATTGCTTCACAAGCTTGTCTGCTCCGGCACCAAAAATGGAGAGATTGTCGGGTGCCACCGTGACGACCGGGATCGGAGTGCCGCCGGCAAAGTTCTGAATCGGCGGGCCACCCTTCACGTCCCAGACCAGCACCTGGCCATCGGAACCAGACGAAATGAGTTTGAGGTTATCCGGCGTGAAAACCAGCGACTCGACTTCGCCGGTGTGCCCTTGCAGGGTCTGCAGCAGTTTCCCGTCGGCGGCGTTCCAAATGCGCACCGTTTTGTCAGCACCACCGGAGGCGAACATTGCCGCGTTGACGCTGAAGGCCACGGCTTTTACCGGGCCGGTGTGCCCCTCGTGGTTGCGAGCCATGGCGCCGTCGGCCGTGTTCCATAGCCGAACGGTCTTGTCTTCGCCTGCCGACACAAGCTGTGAACCTTGCGGGTGAAATGCGATGCCACGCACGGGGCCGGCGTGCCCGAGAAAACGGCGAAGCGCCGCCACGTCCAACACTTTGATTATCTTGTCCGCACCCGCGGCAAGCAGGGTGCGGTTGTCTGGGCTGAACGCGATGCTTTGCGCCGCGGCGGCGCCGCGAAACGTCTGGATGTGAACGCCGTTCGCCGGGTCCCACACCTTGATCGTGTTGTCGGCCGCCGCCGAAGCCATTTTCTGTCCGTCGCCGCTCCATGCCAGCGATACGACGTTGCCGTCGTGGGCCGCGATGGATTGCACGGCTTTGCCGTCGGCAAGCGTCCATATTTTCACGGTCTTATCTGCGGAGCCCGATGCGAGCCGAGCACCGTCCTTGCTCACGGCGATCGAGAGCACTTCCGCGGCGTGGCCATCGAACGATTTCACGACCGCACCGTCTACGGGGTTCCAAAGCTTGATCGTCTTGTCGGCGGAACCGGAAATCACCTGGCCGTTTGGCAAAATTCCGACCGAGGTCACCGGTCCAGCGTGGGCAAAGGCTCGGACGATCGCGAGGTCCCACACTTGGATGGTCTTGTCGGCGGAACCGGACAAGATCGACTTATTGTCGTTGTGATATGCAACCGCGAAAGCGGGCATGGTGTGTGCGAAACTTTGAAGCTCCTTACCGGTTGCGAGATCCCACGATCGGACCGTGTTATCGGAGCCGGCAGACGCGACGCGGAGGTTATCGGCGCTCACGGAGAGGAAGTTCACCGCGGCCGTGTGTCCTGTGAGAACCGGGCCTGCGGCCAGATCTGCAAAATTGAATACGCGAATTGTATTGTCCTTCTCGCTGCCGGATCCCGTGGCGATTTTCGTGCCGTCGCGGTTGAGTGTAAGCGCGGTGATCGAGGCACCAATGGCCGGCGAAGCCTTTGCCGCGGCCCCGTCGGCGACATTGAAGATACGGATGATCTGGTCGTCGCCGGCCGAGACAACTTGATCGCCTTTCGGCGTGTACGCCAACCCGCGTACGGCTCCCGTCGCGCCTGCGAGCGTCCGAATGTCCGTGGCCGCAGTGAACTGTCGCAACGTCTTGTCCGGGCTGCCGGCCACCACACTCTTATTGTCGGCCAAAAATGCGACGCTAAGCACGGGTCCGATCTGGGCAAACGCCTGGCGCTCGATACCCGTTGCGGCGTCGAACACTTTGACGAGTCCCCCCTGGCCACCTGAAACGATGAAGCGATTGTCGCGGCTGAACCTAGCGGTGTTGCACTGCTCGGCATGGGCGGCGATCGTGCGAACGGCGGCTCCGTCGACGCTATTCCACACTTTGATGTTCTTGTCGGCACCCGTAGTGAGAATCTGGGTTCCGTCTGAGTTGAGCGACACGCTAGTCACGGCCCCGCCACCGTGTGCAAGTGGCCGAACGACGTTACCGGACGCAATATCGATCACGCGGGCGTTCCCGTCGACGCAGCCGGAAATGACCAGTGCGCCGGCTGGATGAAAGACGACGCTCGTGACCGGCCCGCCGTGTCCGGCGACCGCTTTGGCTTCGGCGCCATCCGCGACGTTATAGAGTTTCAGCGAGTTATCGGCCGCACCCGCGGCGACCTGGGCTGCGTTCGGGCTGAACGCGACGGACTGAACTACCGCCGGGAGATTTTCGATCGCTTTCACCACCGCGGCATCCGCGACGTTCCAGATTCGGATCGATTTATCGGCACCGCCGGCAACCAGTTTCGTCCCATCGGCGCTGAAGGCGACAGAAGTTACAGCCGCTTTGTGACCGGGAAATGGCCGCACGAGTTGACCATTCGCCAGATCAAACAACCGCACGGCCATGTCGTTGCACGCCGAGGCAAGGAGTTTTCCGTCGGGGCTAACGGCGACGGCCGTGACTTCAGCTCCATGACCCGCAAACTGGCGCGCCTCTGCGGGGTTGGGAAGGTCCCACAGTTTTGCTGTCTTATCCACGCTGGCCGAAGCAATCTGTGGGGCTGTCGGATGGAATACGACTCGGGTTATCGCATCGGCATGTCCGCTCAGGGTCGCCAGCAATTTTCCATCGGCGAGGTTCCACAAACGGATGGTCTTGTCCGCCCCGCCGGTGAGGATCTGTTGGCCGTTCGGGCTGATCGCCACGCACGAAATTGCTCCCGCGTGGCCGGCAAACTCCTTTTCAACCGCGCCATTGCCAAAATTCACGAGCCGGGCCTTGCCATCCGCCGAACCCGACACGAATTTACTACCGTCCGCGAACAAGGCGATTGCTGTGACTTGGTCCGGGTGAGCTATCGGCCGAGCTGCTTTGAGTGGCAATTGCCAGAGTTTCACGGTTCCGTCGGCCGAGGCGGATGCAATTTGCTGGTTGTTGGCGGCGAAGGCCAAGCTGGTGATCGGGCCTGCGTGGGCGGTGATCGTACCGAGCGATTGGGCGTTGCCCGCGTTGTATAGCCGGATGATCTTGTCGGCGCCGCCCGTGGCAGCTTGTTGGTTATCCGCGCTGTAAGCAACGGCAGAAATCGGGCCCGTGCTGCCGTCGAACGTTCGTTCCTGCTGGCCCGTCTGGATCACGTTGAGCCGCGACGTCTTGTCCACGCCACCCGACAGGACGCGGGCGCCGTCGCTCGATAGAGCGATCGATGTAACCTGGTCGCCGTGGCCGGCAATGTCGCGTGGTGCTCGAATCGGCAGTTCCCATAATTTGATGGCGCCATCGACTCCTGCAGTGGCCACCTGAGTATTGTTCGGGTGAAAGGCGAGCCCGTTGACTGGTTGAGTGTGGGTTTCGATAACACCAGCGTCCTTGCCGTCGGCCGGGTTGAAGATTCTCAGCGTGCGGTCGGCACTAATCGTGGCCAAGTGCGCACCGTTGAGGCTGTAAACCACTTTGGCCACCTGGTCGGGGTGGGCAATTGCCCGAGCCTCTTTTCCTTGGGCCAAATCCCAAATCTTAACGCTCTTGTCGGTGCTGGCCGACGCGAGAAATTTGCCGTCGTTGTTCAGCGCCACGCCATTCACCGCCTCGCCATGACCCGCCAAGACCCGCACCGGCGCCGCGTGTGGCAGCTCCCAGGTCTTTGCCGTTTTGTCAAAGCTGGCCGATGCGATGTATCGCATGTCTTTCGAAAAGGCCACGCCAAGCACGAGCCCCTGATGGCCCTCAAACTTCTTTACTTCTTTGCCGTCGGATACATTCCAGAGTCGCAGCGACTTATCAAAACTGCCCGTGACGATGTATTTCCCGTCCGGGCTGAACGCGATGGAATACACGGGGTCGGTGTGACCGGTAAGCGTTAGTTTCGGTGGCGTCGCCTGCTGGGCCCAGGCGGAACCAACCATGAGTGCGATGGCCGCGGACCAAAGGACTGCATTGAAACGGACGAGGAAAGTTCGCTTCGTGGTTTGCATGGACTGGGGCCTTTCCATCAGGTAGGAATCAGATTCTGGCTGGCCGGTGTGCGGTAGGTTAATCCTGCCGATCAGCGGGCAGAATACCACAAACGCATCGACTTGTGATGATCTGTGCCAGAAAATTTCGCGGAATTGGCTGGTGATCCTTGCTCCGAATCGTAGGCTGGCCTTCCAGGCGACAACACTTCTGGTTGGTGTCCTCACACTTCGACACGACGATGCAATCGTGAACTGTTCTAGACGTCCAGATTGCGAACCTCGAGCGCGTGAGTTTCGATAAAGTCGCGGCGGGGCTCCACCTGTTCGCCCATCAGGATGCGGAACATTTCTTCGGCCTTTTGTACGTCGTCCATGCGAACCTGTAACAGAGTACGCTGTGCCGGGTTCATGGTGGTTTCCCACAACTCCTCGGCATCCATTTCGCCGAGCCCCTTGAATCGCGTGATTGTTAGTCCGCGTTCACCCAGTTTACGAATCGACGGCAATAACCCGCGCAGGTCGTTGAGCGGCACTTCCGACTCGCCACGCCGGAGCACAAAGGCGGGTGGCCGGTCGGCGCCATTGCTCGTTTCTTCCGGCAGTAACGCATCCAAATCCAGGCTGAAGCTGCGCAACTCGGGTAATACTTTGTTGAGTGTTCGAATCTCGTGAAGCTCGCTGACACGCAAGAGTTGGGCTGTTTTTCCGTTCCCGTTTTTGTGCTCGTCGTCGGCCAGCTCGAATTCTTCGCCGCGTTCTGCCTGCGCGTTTTGGAGAAACGAATCCATCAGTTCCTTGGTCGCAAACCAATATTCATCCGCCCCGCACAAAACGTGGAATACTGGCAACAGTCCCGTTTCCGTATGGCGCCGCTCAACGAGATTCCTCAAGCCCAGCCCGCGTCGCTCGAGTGCCAGTATCGGATCCTCCATGGTCATCAGCGTGTTGGCCAGTTGCTGCAATTGATCCCCTTGAAAAACCGTTCCGTCGGCGCGTCGCAATTCGGCTCCCTCGAGGCCAAGTGATTGCAATTCACGGCGCATTTCCTCGTCGGTTTGAACATAGCGGCTCTGCTTGCGTTGTCGAACGCGGAACAGCGGCGGTTGAGCGACGTACACGTGCCCGCCACTGACTAGCTTGGGTAGCTGTCGATAGAAAAACGTCAAAAGTAATGTGCGGATGTGGCTGCCGTCTACGTCGGCGTCGGTCATCAGCACAATTTTGCCGTAGCGGCGTTTCGAGATATCTTCTTCGCCGGGCAAGATTCCCAGCGCGGCGAAGATGTTGCGGATCTCTTCCGACGCAAGCACTTTGTCGAGTCGCGCTTTTTCGACGTTCAGGATTTTTCCGCGGAGCGGCAGGATTGCTTGGAATTCGCTGTCGCGGCCGGAATCGGCACTTCCGCCGGCCGAATCGCCTTCCACGAGAAACAGCTCGCTTCCCTCAACTTCGTGTCGCCGGCAGTCGCGCAGTTTCCCCGGTAGCCCGCCGGAACTCATCGCCCCCTTGCGCCGCGTCAACTCGCGGGCCTTGCGGGCCGACTCACGCGCCTCGGCCGCCAGCAACGCCTTCTCCACAATCTTCTTCGCCGCGCTTGGTGTTTCCTCAAGAAAACTGGATAGCGAGTCGTGTACAACGGTGGTGACTATCCCCTCCACCTCACTGTTTCCGAGTTTCGTTTTTGTCTGACCTTCAAATTGAGGGTCGGGGACTCGCAAGCTGACCACCGCGGTGAGCCCTTCACGGAAATCGTCTCCGATCGGCGTGATCTCTTTGAAGAACTCTTGCTTCTTGCCGTAGTTGTTGATGCTGCGAGTGATGGCGGCGCGAAAGCCGGTCAAGTGCGTGCCGCCCTCAATCGTGTTGATGTTGTTGACGTAGCAGTACACACACTCCGTGAATCCTTCGTTGTACTGCACCGCGACTTCAACCTGCACGCGATCCTGTTCACGCCTGACGTGAAAGACTTCCGGGTGCAGCACTGTCTCCGTGCGATTCAGGTGCTTGACGAATTCGACGATTCCGCCGTCGTATCGGAATTCGACTTCGCGGCGGTCTCGCTCGTCGGTCAGCTTTATGTGGATGCCCGGATTGAGGAACGCCAGTTCCCGTAAGCGGTTTTCCACGGTTTCGAAGCGGAATTTTGTGTCGGGGAAAATCGTGCCGTCTGGCTTGAACGTGACTTTTGTACCGGTGTTAGACGCCTTGCCCACGGCGGTCACGCGCGTTGTGGGTTCTCCTTTTTCGTATTCCTGTGTGTAGACGTGCCCGTCGCGACGGACCTCCACCTCCAGCCACTCACTCAATGCGTTGACGCACGTAACGCCGACGCCGTGCAGACCGCCAGATACTTTGTAGCTTTCGTGGTCAAATTTGCCCCCGGAGTGTTCCTTGGTCAGGATTACCTCCAGTGCCGATATCTTTTCCGTAGGATGTTCGTCTACCGGGATCCCACGGCCGTCGTCGCCGATCGTCACGCTCCCATCGACGTTTATCTTGACGAAAATATTTCGGCAGAACCCTGCCATCGCCTCGTCGATGGAGTTGTCCACAACTTCGTAAATGAGGTGATGGAGCCCGCGCATAGCCGTATCGCCAATGTAGCGGGCTGGCCGAGTGCGTATGGCTTCAATGCCTTCGAGGACTTGGATGTTTTCGGCCGTGTATTCGCTCGGTGGGTTTTTAGTCGGCTCGCCGACAGACGGCTCCATATCGGGCATGCTTGCCATTGAAACTGTTACTCCTTTTTTGGCGAACCGCTATCGGTTCACGTGGTCTCGTCGAGACGGAATCGGATGTCCTGCACGTCTTTTGAGTCGAGCTCTTTTTGTAGATTTGCCAGGAGGCTTTGCTTTTGGAACCCCACCAATTCCTGAAGGAGCACTGAATTCGCGACCAGAATTTCCAGTGTGCCCCGCCGCAATGCTCCGACGCGAGTGTATTTTGCGCCCGGTTCGCCGATGGCTGTCCGCCAAGCGGTCTCCAAGTGTTCCTGGCCTCTCACGTGGGCGAACCCGCGGCGAGTCACCAGATCGCTTAGAATCGCGGCGATTGGCTGAGTGCCTTGCCTCTTCGTTATCGGCATGGGTCTACCTCTCGCGAGTGAGCGGCATGACGATGTACGTGTAGCCATCGTCTGTTCGAAACACCGCCGCGCTTTGATGATCGATGAGATCGAGATTTACCGTGGATTCCTCGTTGAGAACGCGGAACATATCCACCACGTAACGCGGGTCGAATGTAATGCTGACGTCTTTTCCATCGAAAGAGATGGGTAATTCCACTTGCGACTGGCCTACCTCGGCAGCTTGGGCGGCGAGCGTAAGCTTCCCTTCAGCAAACGTGTAATCAACCCCCCGGCTTTCTTCGCTTGTGACAATGGCTGCCTGTCGAGTGGCTTGCAGCAGATCTTTCACGTTCAATGTGATCGTCGCTTCAGATCGACTCGGAAAAACCTCTTGGTACCGCGGAAATCGGCCTTCCACAAGGCGGCTGGAGATTACCGCCCGTTGAGTCTTCACAACAACCTTGCTTGGATTCAGCGCCAGCTTTACCTCTTCTTCTTGCGTCTGTAGCGTTCGATCGATCAGGTTCATGGCCTTGCTCGGTACTACCGGTGTGAATTCCTTTGTGTTGTGGCCACCCGTTGCCGTACCGCTACCCCGCATAACTGCCAGACGCCGACCATCCGTACCGACCAGACTGATCCGGTTGCCTTCCAACTCGACTAGTAACCCATTCAATGCGTATCTGGTACTCTCAACATCGGAGGCAAATACCGTTCTACGGATCATGGTCCGCAGGAGGGTACTGGACACTGTGTGGAATTTCTCTTCAACGAAATCGGGTACTTCAGGAAACTCTTGCGTCGACTCGGCAGGCAACTTGAACCGACTCCGTTGTCCGCGGACGTGTGTTACGTTCTCATCGGATTCTATCTCGATCACTGGATCGCTAGACTCTCTCAGAATGGCAAGCACTCGGGAGGTCGGCAGAATCACTTCTCCATCCGAAGCTACCTCAACCCCATCTACCTTACAGCGGATGCCAACCTCCAAATCTGTAGCGAGTAGGACAGCACCATTTTTGTCTGCTACAAATTTGACGCTCATTAAGATTGGTTTGGGACTTCGTGCGGGTACTACTCCCGAAACCATCTGAAATGCAAACAACAGTTCCTCTCGATTGCAGGTTGCCTTCATGGTGCGACCCCCATCAAACAGGTTGAGATGTCGTTCAGGTTGTTTGAATGTATTAAGTAGCTTAGTCTTAACATAGTCTTAGAAGATAATAGTAGACGGAAACATTGTTCATTCTTAAAAATCATGGATGAAAAGTGTTGTGCCCTACGAGGTTTGGCGTTTAACGGGTTACTGAGAACATGTTGACAACCTGTTGAGAAATGTTCACGGTGTGTGGAAAACATGGTTGTGATTACCCGGTGACTGCGCTGACCGGCGTATTTGACTACCAGCACGGCTAGCTTCAACTGCGGTTTTGCACACGTTATCAACATTGAATTCGGTGACGAAGCCTCTGAATCAAAAATGAGAAATCACATGAAGTTCGGACCCAACGTTGTTGCTTTGGTTTGCTGGAGACGAATTCCGTGAGCATTGGGCGGAATGGACCGGTCACGGGAATGTGAATGACCGAAACCGCTGACTGCAAAATTTTGGCTCGATTGGACTTGCAGCGCTTCCTGACGGACTGATCCTTGGTGCCACAATGAACTCCTAGCTCCCTCTCACATGGGCCGGATTCTAGCAGAACTTGTTGGATCGGTAAAGAAACAAGTCGGCCCAAAAAGACCCTGCGAGGGGCGTCATCCGCTGGAACAAGTAGCGATTCGACGAATGAATTTTGATACTAACTCGGCGGCCGTTTCTACGTCATCGAGTGTCGTAAATCTGCAAAGGCTGAATCGTATCGAACTCCGGGCCTCCTGTTCGCTAAGCCCCATAGCCAGCAGCGTGGGTGATGGCGTGGAAGCGCCACTAGCACAAGCGGACCCCGTAGAACACGCGAGTCCCATGAGGTCCAAAGCGAGCACGGCAACTTGTGCGTCAACGTTGGGGAAGCGAAGGTTTAGGACATTTGCGGCTCGATCATGAACCGGTCCGTTGAGGATTGCCACCCCCGCCTTATCGCGAATGCGTTGTTCGAGGGAATCGCGTAACCGACGAAGTCGATCGGCCTCTTGTTCGATGTTTTCCAAACAACACTCCAGCGCTTTCGCCATCCCGACTACCAGCGCTACGGGTTCGGTGCCAGGTCGAAAACCAAATTCCTGGTGCCCGCCAAACGCGACAGGATGGAGCAACGTTTTGTTGTCGACGATTAACGCGCCGATTCCGCCGGGTCCGTGAAATTTGTGAGCGCTCAAGCTAAGTGCGGTTACGCCGAGCTGGCGGAAGGAGAGATTCATTCTTCCAACGGCCTGAACCGCATCGGTGTGAAAAGTGATACCCCGTTGTCGCGCCTCGGCGGCCAGCTTCGCCACCGGTTGAATGGCTCCCGTCTCGTTGTTGACTAACATGATAGAGACCATCCTGGCGTCTGCGTTCAGCGCGTTGAGAAATTCGGCGTGGTCGACGATGCCGGTTGTATCCACTGGTACACGGACGACACTGAAGCCACGTCGGCCGAGTACTTCAAAACACCCCTGCACGGCCGGGTGCTCGATCGAGCTTGTAACCACTCTTGCCAGTGGCATGCCGGCGAAACCCATAACGGCAAGGTGGTTGGCCTCAGTGCCGCCACTGGTGAAAATAATCTGATTGGGTTCCGAATCGAGCGACTGTGCCATCTGCTCGCGTGCCGCCTCGAGTGCCCGACGCGCCCAGCGTCCCTCCTGGTGCATGCTCGAAGCGTTGCCGAATTCACGATTCAAGAAAGGCTCCATGGCATAAAACGCTTCAGGCAAAAGCTGTGTCGTCGCGTTGTTGTCCAGATAGATGCGTTTCACTGAGTCAAACCGTTAATCGAGAAGGTCGAGAATGGCACGTGTGATATCGGCTGTCTTTGAGGTCCCGCCGAGATCAGGTGTTCGAGGGTTTCGGGCACGTAAGAGTTGTCTCACGGCCGATTCGATCGCTCGCGCTGGCGTCGGCACATCGAGATGATCCAACATCATGGCAGCCGAGAGGATCGCGGCGAGAGGATTGGCGATTCCCAGTCCGACGATGTCTGGGGCCGATCCGTGTACGGGTTCGAACATGCTCGGTGCCGTGCGTTCCGGATTGATATTACCGCTGGGTGCAAGTCCCATGCTCCCGACAATTGCGGCACCAAGATCCGTAAGGATGTCGCCAAAGAGGTTGCTAGCGACAACGACGTCAAACTTTTCAGGACGGCGCACAAAATCCATTGCAGCCGCATCGATCAACAAGGAATTTGTTTCGACATCGGGAAATTGTGCGGCGACGTCGCGAAAAACCTGGTCCCACAGGACCATGCCGAATCCTTGTGCATTCGATTTCGTGATCGATGTTACTTTCGAGCGGCGTCGCACAGCGGCACGGAACGCCGCCTCCATGATCCGCCGACAGCCGCGCCGCGTGAACACAGACGTTTGGATCGCAACCTCATCATCAAAGCCCTCGTACAACCGGCCGCCCACGTTTGCGTATTCTCCCTCGGTATTTTCGCGAAACACCAAAATGTCGATCTGGCCGGGCGGGTAGTTTCTCAGCGGCGAGGTCACGCCCTCGTACAAGATCGCGGGCCGGACGCACACATATTGATCAAAACGCCGGCGGATAGGCAGCAAGAGCCCGTTCAAGGTCACGTGGTCTTGTACCTTGGGATGCCCGATCGCTCCAAGCAAGATGGCATCGAAGGAGCGAAGCTGCTCGATACCGTCATCGGGCAACATCCGCCCATGTTCAAGGTAATACGTCGAGTTCCATGGGAATCGAGACCACTCCAGTCGCACGCCCGCGCTGCTGGTAGCTTGATCAGTTACCTCGATTGCCGAGTCGATGACCTCGGGCCCGATCCCATCCCCGGCGATGACTGCGATGCGTAGCTGCCGCATTGTCCATCTTGCTCCTAATGGATTTCGGAAAAGCGGGATTATCGCAAAGCGTGGTTCGAGGATTTAGGACAAGGAGCGTAGGACGAGGAGCAGGCCGACAATGAACAGTGGTATGCCGATGATGCGAAACACGGGCGGAATGGACAGGGCCACGCCAAGCACCATCATCACAAATCCAAGGATCAGAACGACGGCGCGGCCAATTACATCGACGAGCTTTCCAACTACCCGAAATGGAAAAGCAATGACGTTGAAGAGAAATTCCATGGCGAGTTCAGTCTATCAACCCGCAAAGTGTGTGGACAGTCCCGTTGAACAGGCTTGCTTATGCGAGCAACCGATCATACGGTATGAAGTTACCAGATCAACTAATTCATTTGAGGAGAGTAGTTATGGCCAAATCCGATGATTCGGCGTTCCAAATCTCACGGCGGGGCAACGTCACGATCATCCGTCCCGCGCCGGAGATCGAATCGATGCGGTGGGACCTGATCGAACAAGCGGCGGAGTTTGTATTGCAGCCAATTCGGGATCAGGAGGTTCCGCTGGTTCTGATCGATCTGAATCATGTGAACTATTTCGGCTCCGTGTTTCTATCGTTGCTATTGCGTTGCTGGAAGCTGGTATCAACCCGCGGTGGGATGATGGTGCTTTGCGGAGTCTCAGAACGAGCCCGCGAACTGCTTACTGTAACGGCCCTGGACACACTTTGGGCCATCTACGATTCCGAGCAAGAGGCACTCGCGGTGTTGGAATCAGAATAATTACGAGCCCAGACCGAAAAAACCGCTGAACTGGAGGTCTCAGAAACCGATGAATTGTTATAATTGGCTCGTTCACAAGTTGTCTTTGCTGTGCGGAACGAACAAGGCGTCATCTCTCAAGTTACCCGTCTGCGGAAACAGGAAAATCTTATGCGAAAATCACAAGGGCGCGGTCGCAATGGCGGCACCTCGGCAGCCGACCCCAACGGCGATGGACCCATCACAACGGAATCGTTAATTAACGAAATCAAGGACGTCGCAGACCGCTTGCTTAGGGATGGTGCCCCGCGTGGTGACGTCAAGATATTGAGCCGCACGATGAAGGAGTTGCGGTACGCGTTTAAGGTTTTCGCGCCGTATCGCGGTTGCCGCAAGGTTTCAATCTTTGGTTCCGCGCGGAGCAAGCCGGAGCACCCGGCATTTCGACAGGCCGTCGAGTTCGGGCGGGCCATGGCCGAAGCTACTTGGATGGTCATCACGGGTGCCTCCAGCGGAATCATGGAAGCGGGGCACGTCGGGGCCGGGCGCGAACATTCGATGGGAGTCAACATCTTGTTGCCGTTCGAGCAGGAGGCAAACCCCGTCATCGCCGGCGATCACAAGCTCGTACACTTGAAATATTTCTTCACGCGAAAACTGCTCTTCGTGAAAGAGTCGGATGCCGTAGCCCTCTTCCCCGGCGGATTTGGCACCATGGACGAAGGCTTCGAGGTTTTGACTCTGGTCCAAACGGGAAAGCGAGAAATGATTCCGTTGGTTTTTGTGGATGAACCCGGCGGCGACTACTGGAGGAGTTGGGAGCAACACGTTCGGAAGCATCTACTCGTCCGGGGCTACATCAATGAATCCGACCTGTCGTTGTTCAAGGTGACAGACAATGTGAATGAGGCCGTGCGCGAAGTGCTCGATTTCTACCGCGTTTTTCACAGCATGCGATTCGTACACGATCTGCTGGTGTTGCGCCTGCAGAAACTCTTATCGGCGGAGGTACTCGATCGAATCAATCACGAATTCAAAGACATTCTGGTCGACGGCACGTTCGAGCAAACCAGGTCGCTGGAGGAAGAGGCCAACGACAATCATCTAACGGAAATGCCTCGCCTGGTTTTCCACTTTGACCGCAAGGGGCTCGGCCGGCTGCGCCAATTGATCGACTTAATTAACCGAACTGCCGAATGACAAGGAATCGTAAGGAGTAACCGGATCGAGGAGTAGTTGCATCTAATCGGCGGAGTGTCGACAATTGTGGACGCCTGAACCCCGATTTCCGCGTGGAACGATTGCCCGAAATCCGGCACGACCGACTTCTCACCACCCACGTTGACTCATGGGCATTTACGATCGCGACTACTACCGGCGCGAAACATCCGGTTCACTGTGGCTGACCGGCCAAGCGCCCGTGACGTTGAGCCTTGTCGCGATCAACGTATTTGTATTCTTGGCGCAGATATTTGGCCCGACAGACCTGACCGGCAGCACGATTCAAGGACTTTTGCAACTTCAGACGGAAAGTCTCTTGCATGATTGGCAAATCTGGAGACTGGTCACCGCCACCTTTTGCCACGGCGGGATCTGGCATCTCGTTGGGAACATGCTGTTCCTCTGGTGGTTCGGGCGCGAGCTGGAAATGCTCTATGGCTCGCGCGAGTTTCTGATCTTTTATCTTGTTGCGGGGGTTTTCTCGTCGCTGGCATGGGCGGTTGTTACAGCGTTGAGCGCCCCGGCAAGACCGGTGGCGATGATCGGGGCATCGGGTGCAGTAACGGCGGTCACCGTGCTGTACACCCTCCATAACCCGCGACACACAATCTTGCTTTATGGCATCATTCCAATCGAGATGCGCTGGATGGTGCTGATCTACCTGGGCGTTGATTTTTATGGCCTTGTCGGGCCGCAATACTCTCCGATCGCCCATATTGCCCACCTGGGCGGAGCCGCATACGCCGTTATCTTCAAGTACGCAGACTTGCGGTTTGGCAGGCTCAGGCGGTTTAGCATTCGGTGGAATCGGCCCGAATTGCGTGTACACCGCCCCGAACCGGAGCCGGCGGACCCCACACCGCTCGACGAGGGCCTTGAACACCGAATGGACGAGGTTTTGACCAAAATAGCTAAAGATGGGAAGCAAAGCCTGACAGACCAGGAACGCCAGATTCTGGACGAGGCCAGCCGCCGCTTACGCAGTCGCCGGAACTAGATTGGTGGCTTAAGGCCGACCTAAACCGGGTGGAATCTGTGGTTTGTCAAAAGAATCGCGCGGTGCCACGGGTACTTCCGTATGGCCGGAATTAGCGAGGTTGTGTAAGATTTTTGAGTCTCGGGCGGAAGGGGTTCTTAAGGACCGTTCTGTCGTTGCGCCCGCTGCCTGAACAGAACGTGGCGAAGGCTTTTCACCCGTCGAACGGATTCCGGGCCGCTCAGTTTGTCCCGAGGAGAGCGATTCTATGCCCACGGCAAGTAAGGTTTTGATCGGCTTGATCATCCCAATCGCGTTGGGATTCATCTATCTCTCCACGTCGGTGCTTGAAGCACGACGACAATGGGACGCCAAGATCAAGGCCAAGGAAAAGGAAGTCGCCAAGGTCGGCCAGGAAATCGAGCTGTTCACGATGGGGTCTGACGAATTCCAGAAGGAGTTCGCAGAGACCATCGCGAAGCCGGTGTTGGCCTTAGCGTCCAAGGCAGCGAACGATGAATTTCAGAAAAAGGTCGAAGCCGGATTCAAACCGTGGGTCGCGTTCATCGCGGCCATGAACTTGTTCGTGGACAGCAAAATCGTCGACGCCTATCAAGCATCGGTCGTCCGACTCAACGATCTGCAAAAAGCGCCCACCTTCGACAAAATCGAATGGGACACGGCCATCGAGGCCTATGACGCCGCGTCGAACAATCTCGCCACGTCGATGGGGAACCTCGACCAAGCCCTGGCAATTTTCTTCGGCCAGACGGCCGGCGCAGGCGGCATTCGCGGCATCATGCTCAAAGGCATGAGCGTGGACGGATTGAGGGAGACACTCCTTCACGTGCGCCAACTCATGCAGGCCCAAAAGGCGGTCTTTGCCACGATGTTTAGCGATGGCCAAAAGAACGAAACTCAGATGAAAGACCGCTGGCAAGAGGCCCTTGCAGAGGCAAAGACGTTGCAGCTCGCCTCGGACAACGGCGAACGTGAACAGGAAGAACGCGGCAAGGAACGAGACCAGCTCAAGATCGACCTCGCGAAGGAGAAAGTCACCTTGGCCGATGAAGAAGCCAAGCGAGACAAAGCAATCGCGGAACTTAACGACCTGAAGGGTAAGTTTGCCAAGGTCACCGAGAAATCAAAGCTGCTGGCCCAGCGTGTGAAAGAAGCCGAAATAAGGCTGGATGCTATTCGTGGATTGAAAGTCGTAGTATCGCCCGATGGACGCGTTTACGAAGGCAGTGTCCAGAAAATCGATGAAGCAGAAGGAACGATCGAAATCAACCTGGGGAATAAGAAGGGCGTAAGGCCGGGCGTTCAGTTGCACGTCTTCCGCAGGAACCCCGCGAAGTACCTGGGTATCCTCGAGGTGACCAAATCAGAATCGGACATGGCCTTGGGCCGCATGTTGCCCGAGTACCGGCAGCTCGCGATTCAAGTAGGTGACCGCGTGAGTTCCGAAATCACCCGCTACGATCCCACCGAGAATTCTTCGGGCCAATAGCCCCCAATTCGCTCAACGATCTTTGCGGAACAACTTCGCGAACGAGTAGTTTGAAAAAACCAACGTCTTTGTTTCGGGAGACCTGGAACTCGTTCGACTCGGCGAATCGGGAACAGGAAACGGCAGGATCTTCGGAGCGAACATCTCGGTCAAGTCGGTAATAGGACTGGGCGACGAGGATCGGTAGCTCGCGGCAGTGGGCAGGCACTCGATCAGGGCTCGCTCAGCTTCCTCCGCAACTTTATTGAACAGTAGTCGGCCGCCCGGCAGTGACGCAATCGCCTTGCGCACGGGGACCCGCACAAGTCCCGGCCGACGCCCGAACGTGCGAGCAAAGTCCACCGACCGGTCGAGGTCCACCGCGAACCGATTACAGTCAAGATGCGGCAGCAAAGCACCGCACAAAAGATCGCTCAGCCTATCGCACTGGTTTCCAAGCCGGTCCAGCGCGGCCAATTCATTGGGCGGTAAGTTCGACTGAATGGCCAGGGAGGCGATCGCAGCCATTGCGATCCCGTCGTGCCCCCGTGCTGTTTGGTCGGCAACGTCTATGGCCAGAGGCACGTCGTGCCGCTTGCCAATCGCGTAGAGAACCGTGCTCGCTACGCGGACAAGCACCCGGGCCGTTGCGATTTCCTGCAGGGCCGAGATGATCGCCGTGCCAGTCTTCGCGGCGCTGTAGCCCGCTTGCAAGCCCGTCGTTTGTGCGAGGAGTTCACCCCATGCCTGATGCTGCGCTTGCTTGGCGTTCAGATAGCGGCGGAGCGCGGCGACCGGAATCCCGCGACGGTTCTCTACTACAATCGGACCATGCTCCGCCAGCCAGCCAGCCAGATCAATGATTTGTCGGTGGGTCATAAGGGCCGCTCAACGTTATGAGAATAGGTTCGTCGCCAGACTCACGCCAAGCAACAGAGGGTGGGTCCTAACGTGCAAGTCGATCAGAGGCGGACCACGAATCTAGCAAAGCAAGTGCCGAGGGTTCTGATTGGAAAATAAGGCGAAAGAATGCACTTGTGGGTACAAAATATACCGTCTCGTTGCGTGCAACCAGCAATCCCAAACTTCGTGAATTGTCAAATCGGGGTGTTTCGCCGCCTCAAATGAAACGTAGGCGTTGTCTTCGGGCAATATGTTGACCGCAAAGAAGCGGAACAGAACGAACAGCGGTATTCGTAGATCAGTTGACTTTGCCGTGAAAGACGCGGACACTGATCTCCACTCCTGGACCGCCCGAATTTGTGATTGGGCTGAAAAAGCGACATGCTTACTGTCCTCGGCCAATCTGTGAAGTTGTGCGACGGCTTGACCCGCCGCGAATTGATGCGCGTGGGCGGACTGTCATTGTTTGCAGGGGTGACGCTGCCGCGCCTGGTGCGGTCTGCCGAGGCAAGGCCCGCCGCGCGCCCGGGCCGGGCAAAATCGGTGATTCTCTTCAACCTGCTCGGCGGCTCGTGGAGGCCGGTGTGCCGTTCATTAGCGTACACGCGGAGATCTTCGGCAAATATGGCCACTCGTACGACATGCACGAGAACAACTTCGGCATGCTGAAAAACGTAAACCTGCCCATCCTCGATCAATCTTGGCCCGCGCTCATCGAGGATCTCGCCTCGCGCGGCCTGCTCGACAGCACGCTCGTTATCGTGATGGGAGAAATGGGTCGGACGCCCAAAATTAATTCCAAGGCCGGTCGCGATCACTGGCCGCAATGCAGCTTCAGCCTGCTCGCCGGCGGGGGCGTGAAACCGGGTTTTGTCTTCGGCGAAACCGATCGCCAGGCGGCGTATCCAAAATCACACCCCGTCTCACCCGCCAACCTTGTTGCCACGATCTATTACCTGCTCGGCATTGACCCGCACCTCACCGTCCCCGATCGAACCGGCCGCCCCGTCCCGATCGCACATGGCGGCGATCCGATTTCGGCCGTGCTTGTATAGCGTGGCCTCGCACTAGGATTGCTTCAAGAAATCGGTTTAGGCCAGGCCGGCAATAGCATCGCCACGGTAAAGTTCGAACGGTCGGCCGTCGATGTCCTTCCAGGTCGCGGTGTGGGGGATGCCGAGAGCTCGGTAAATTGTGGCGGCGAGATTTTCTGGTGTCTGTCGGTCGCTGGTGGGGTAGGCGGCGATACTGTCGGTCGATCCGATGACGTGGCCGCCGCGCACACCGCCGCCGGCAAGCAGCACGGTCATGGCGGGGCCCCAGTGGTCGCGGCCCGCGTCTTTGTTGATCTTCGGCGTGCGGCCAAATTCGCCGGTCAGCATGACGAGCGTTGTGTCGAGCAGGCCGCTTGAGGCAAGGTCGTCGAGCAAAGCCGAAACCGAGCGGTCCATGTGGGGCAAGAGATTGTTTTTCAAATTGATGAAGTTATGCCGGTGTGTGTCCCAGGAAGAGTTCTTGCCGAGGTTTATCTGCACGAGATTCACGCCGGCGGCGACCAACCGAAATGCCATCAAGAGCGACAGGCCGAATTTGTTTTTACCGTAACGATCGAGCGTCGCGGGGTCCGATTTTTCGACGTCGAATGCGGACCGCACTTTCGGGTTGGCCAGCACTGAAATAGCCTGCTGCCGGTGGCGATCGAGTTTTGCGATCTCGGCGGTTCGTTCCAGCTCGCGCTGTTGGCCTTCGATGTTGCCAAGGAGACCCAAGCGAGCATCGAGACGGAGTTGACCGCCCTCTGGCAGCGTGAGCATCGGGGTATCGAAGATTGTGTCGGCCGCGTGGCGAAACGGCGTCTCGGTGGGATCAAACCGGAAGCAGTCGGGGCAGGCGCCGTTGCCAAGTGGGCACGTGGCGGCAACGTTCAGATGCCATGCTTCATAGCGCGGGCCAAGTCGTCCGGCGAACTGGCCTGGCCTCACGCGGGCGGCCTCGTTGATGCTCGGTTGCGGCAGCACGATCGCCGGAGGCAAGTTGTTTCGGCCGCGAGTCGCGTGCGTCACCTGCGACGGGATCGATGGCCATTCGTTTGGGCTCGGCACGTTGTTCACGTTGAAACCGGGCGGGAAGTCCAGTCGCCCGGTGAGCAGCATGTGGCAGGCCTCTTCATGGCCGTTCGAGTTTGTGCCAACGGACCGCACCAACGCATAGCGCTCGCTTCGCGCAGGCAACTGCGGCAAGTGCTCGCAAATCTGAATCCCGGGCGTGCGTGTTGAGATCGGCTTGAACTCTCCGCGCACGGAGTCGGGGGCGTCCGGTTTCAGGTCGAAACTGTCCTGATGCGAAATACCGCCGGTCAGGAAGATGAAGATCACGGATTTTTCGGGCGTCACAGGACTGGGTGGGGCTTCGGCCGCAAAGCTACGCAACGCCGACAGCTCCGACATCCCCAAACCCAGCACGCCGATCGAGCCGGCCTGAAGCATAGCTCGTCGCGTTAGGATTGGATGCGAAAAGTGATCACCGCGTTGTGTCATGACAGACTCCTTCTCACGCAAGCAACGGCGAGATCGGGTCGCCTTGGTAGATTCGGTATGGTCGGCCTTGCGCGTCGTGGAACTCTTCATGTGGGCCGACGCCGAGCAGGTGGAAAATCGTCGCCGCGAGGTCGGCGGGAGTGTATGGCTCGGTGGCGGGCAGGCCGCCGGTCTTGTCGGTTTGGCCGACCACCTGGCCGGGCCGGATGCCTCCACCGGCAAAAAAGCACGGGAACACATCGCCCCAGTGATGCCGGCCGGGGCGACTCGCGAGCAAGAGCTGCATCGCCTGGTGGCGGTGCGCATCCCAGGAATCTAGCCCGCCCGCACGATCGGCCGATTCAACCCCGCGACGCAAGTCGTCTAGCCGCTTGAGCAGGGCGGTACGGTCTTCGATCTGAGGCAGCGAGAACCCATCGCTTGCCAGGTCTGGCAGATGAAAGTCGGGATTGCGGCAACTCGTGTTGTCCCACCAAGCCTTGGGACCCTTGCCCGCCTTGCGTTCCGGATCGTTGGGGTCATCGTGACTGAAGCAGTTCGGACACGACCCGGCGGGGTCAGGCGCGCGGCAAGGCGGCGCCAGATTGACTCCCCAGCGCGAATACCTGGGCCCAAGGATACCCGGCCCACGGCCGGGATACTTCATATTGTTCCCACGCGGCAATTCGACGACTGCCGGCAACCCTGTACCGAGCAATGCCCCCCTCACCCTGCCCTCTCCCCCCGCGGCGGGGGGAGAGGGTTGGGGTGAGGGGGTCTCGGGCGTAAGCGCGTAATCAATCAGCGACCCGATCGACGGCCACTCGAACCGGCCCAGCCGCGGCTGGCCGATCGAAGCATTCGTGTCGCCAGGCGGCAGCGCCGTTGATCCAGAGTGGAGCAGATAGTGACAACTGTTGTGCTCGTTGCGAAACTCGCGCCCGGCGATGTGGTGCATCGTGCGCACGATTGCGAAGCGATTCGCGCGATCCGCCAATCGTGGCAGGTATTCGCAGAAGTGAACGCCCGGCAGCCTGGTCGCCGTCACGCCATACTCGCCGCGGATGCCGTCTGGTGCGTCGGGTTTTGGATCAATCGTCTCGTGCTGCGAAGGGCCACCAGACTGAAAGATGAACACGACCGCCTTTGCACTTGCCCGGTGACGCACGGTGAGTTTCGCCGCCTGAGCCTCCAGCCGCAGCAGGTCCGACAGCCCCGCTCCAAACAGGCCCAACGCGCCAACCTGCAACAGCTCGCGACGGCCAATTCTTGGGTGATCTTCGCGCTGACATCCAGTTCGATGCATTGCGAACTCGCTCACCGGTTCGATAGCGGGGAAGGGCCGAAATTGTAGCCTAGCTTATATCAGACATCGTTTATGTGAGCAACGGCGGGCGGGTCAATACGAAGAGATTCGCGCGAAGCTATTGCTGCGTTAACAACCGGGCTTTGGCGGCGAGCAGAGTTCCACCACGTGGCCGTCGGGATCGGTGAGGAAAATCTGAAGGTAGCCGTCCGGTCGGGGTTTCGGTCCGGACAAGATGGGAGCGAGGTGTTCACGCAACCGCGGCAGGGCCGCCTCAACGTCATCGACTTCAAATGCGAAATGATTCGTGCGGCTGGAGCGCAGGTTTTCGGCGAGCAGGTTTCCGGCCGGACCGGAACCGGAGAATTCGAGGATCAAGTGAATTTGCGTCTTGCCTGCTTGGAACCACAGTCCGTCAAATGAAAAGGCGGGACGCGGCACTTGCCGCATGCCGAGAACGTCCACGTAGAACCGCCGCGATTGTTCCAGGTCCTTGACGACGATCGTAACGTGATCAAGGCACTTCACGCGAACGCCCGCAATTGACTTCTCTGCAACCGGCGTCGTTTGGCACGGCCGAGCGGAGGCTTGTGTGTTCGCTGCCTTCAACATCAACTCGACCGCCTCGCGGCCCGTCATTCCGACGTGAATTCCGAACGAACTCGCCTTGGGCGTGACACCGACGATGCGGGCGTCGAACAAATCCTCCGGCTCGGTCAGCGGGTTGGCGGGGGTTCCCCTTGCGATCGCGATCGCCTGATCAAACTCGGCCGGCGTCTTCAAATCGTAGATGCCACAGCCGACGACCCCCGCTTCGGTCAGGATCGAGCAGTATTGACCCTTTGCCCAACGATTGCTGATGCCGATAGCGTTGCCGTTGTCAAATTTCAATTCGCGGTGCGTTGTGCGGGGTAAATCTTGGGTCATTAGTGAACACTCCAAATGAGAAACTGGACGCTCACAGGCTAGCAGGATAGCATCCGTGCAAACAATAAGCCTCAGGAAATCTGTCCATGTGCAAGCTGGTGCTAAACCTCTTGCTTGTAGACTCATGACCTCACAATTCTACAAACCCGGTTTGTGTATTTGGGTGCTGGCCACGGCGGCAATCGTTCAAGCGAGCGGGACATTCGCAATTAATAACTGGCGATATCGCACGTTTCGCGTGGCCGGGCCGCTGGACACCGCTTACTACAACCAGCAGCTCTGGAACTTCTGGCACGCGAACAGCCCGATCACCATTCGGCCTCAGAATTCGTACGCGATCGAGGGGCCGGAGCCGTGGAAGACCAACCATTTGCGGCCGGTGACGGCGGTCATCGGACTGGTTTATCCGCTTTGGTCGGGAGTCCCACTGTTCTATTTTTTGCAGAGCGTGGCGATGGCCTGCGGCGTGTGGCCGGCGTACCACATCGGGCGACGAATTGCAGAGGATGCAAATTGTGGAATCGTGGCCGGACTCATGTATGCCACGGCCCCGATCGTTTGGCTGCTCGGCACCGGCGATTTCCGCTACTTGCACTTGGGCATTCCGCTAGTGCTTTGGACGTTTGACGCGCTGGATCGGCGGCGACCGGTGGAGTTTGCGGTTAGTACCTCCGCATTGTTTTGCACGCGGGAGTCGTTCTGTATCGTGCTCGCGATGCTGGGGATCAGCCAACTCGTTCGACGCCGACCTTGGGCCGAGAACTTGCGATGGGCGTGCGCCGCCGGCGCCATTGGCGTTGCGTGGTTTTGGATTCACTTCGGCTACTTGGCGTGGGCATTTGGCCGTGAGACTGCGGCGGGATATTTAGAGGCCACGCGCGATCCGGTGTCAGCCTATGGCCGGAACCCCGGCCACATGATTGACGACTTGGGCCGCGAGTCAGTCCGGCTGGCACTGGTAGCAGGTCCAATGGCGGCGGCGAGTGTGGCGGCTCCCGAACTCATGGTGCCGGGGATCGTGCTGGGGTTTCCTCCGTTGCACATGGGACTGTTCACCCTGCACCCGGCACATCAGTACGTTCGATACCTCGCACCCGCCGGGTCGGTCCTGCTCGTCGCCGCCGTGGTCTCGCTAAGCCGACTCTGGCGCCGCTGGTCGAATTGTCTTAGGCGGCGCAGGGCCATGGGCATCTCGGCAATCTTGATCTTCACGGCCGGCACCTCATGCGTGTTATTCGGTCCCGCGGGCGTGCTGCGGATTCCGTCGCGGCTCGCGCATCCAAACGACGTAACCGCACTACGCAACGCATTGCAGGCTATTCCGGCCGACGCCGCCGTGCTTGCCTATCGCGCCGTTCTTCCAAATCTCTCCTCACGCACGAAGTTGTTCGACTATCATCAATTACCGCCCGAAGTCACCTTGGAAAATGCGATCGACCAGAGTCGTTGGATCATTGTGGAACGGTTGGTGTTAGTTCTGGTGGATCTGGACCGGCAGGCCGCCACAGACCCGGCCTCGCAAGCGCAATTGGAATGGACCTTGGCCCAGATGGAAGGCCGCGGCGAACTATCGTCGGCCGCTTGGCGACGCATCGTGAGTGGTTTCGCGAGCAGTGGCGTTCAAGAGCAGTTTCAGCACGCGGCGACACTTCAATCGGTCGTGGTTCTGCGACGAACCGACCGGTAGCTTTTATCGCACCGAGGAAGGACGCTGGATAGAATTCTTGTGAACACGAACTGATTCGTAGCATCTTGGAGGAACGCAATCATGTTAGAAAAGTTGCCACATGAGCCGGCTCGGTGCCGGACCGGAATCACGCGACGGCTTGTGTTTGTGCTTGGCACTGCCCTCATCTTTGCGTCGATGCCGTTTGCATTCGCGAGACAAGAATCGGACGAGAAAAAGGTCCGGCTCATTGTGGACTACGCGGACGGAATGGAAAAACACTTCACGCGCATCGCCTGGAAGCCGGGCCTGACAGTGCTGGATACGCTCGAGACCGCATCGAAGCATCGGCGTGGCACCAAATTCAAACACACCGGCAGCGGCGCCACGGCGTTTGTGGCCGAGATTGACGACCTGAAAAACGAAGGCGGCGGCACCGGCAAGAAAAACTGGATTTACCTCGTGAACGACAAGCTCGGCGACCGAAGCTGCGGCGTGTTTGAACTCAAAGCGGACGACAAAGTCGTTTGGCGGTTCGGGAATTACAAAGTAGACAAATGAGGTGGGGGCTTGGCCGCGGATTGCCTGCACTATGGTTTCGATATGGTCAGGACAGAATCTTGACTTGCAAGGTTCACATCCGAATCGGGCCAAGACTTTTCATCCAGAACGACCTTGTAGAATCTTCGATAGATGAGCGTTGCCCGTATGTGTACTCGGTCGCTGGATGTGGGCAATTTGAAGGCGAAGTCCGATAAGTCGGGGACGTCTGGATGGAGTCGAGTGTCGGCCACGAGCGCGACCGCTCGCCAGAATGGCTCGGGCGCACTCCCGTCCGCCGCCCCAAGGAGTTTTCCAAATAACTTGCCGGGAGTGCCGGCGAAATTGCCGTCCTGTCGCGTACCTACGCCCCCCGCAGGAGGAATCACGGGACCGGACTGCAGGGCCAAATCCTGACCTTGGTCGTCGGTGGCTTGAATTAGTAGCAGCATATTTCGATCGGGCGATCCTGTGGGAAGTCGATGGCCCACGTTCACGGATCGCACGGAAACCGCGGCACGTATGAGATTGCCCTCTTGCCGAGCAAACAGCCGAAGATCCACGCTGGAACGAAGCAACGACTCGTCGGCCGATCCGGCAAAGTGGTGCGTGGCCAGCGTGGCGGGATCTCGGTCGATGCCTCCGTGCCCTGGGGCGAAATTTCGCATCACTCCATCCGGTTGCATGTGGCAGTGCTGACACTCAACACCGCGCCGGGCGTACGAACTCGTCGACCACTCGGAAAAAGTTTCATAGGCTTTCGTGCCGAACAGCGTTCCTTCATGGCAACTGGCGCAATAATAACTGGACCGATAAAGCGGTGAGTACGTGTCGCGGCCGCGGTCTACGTCATCGAGCGGGCCGAAGAAAATCTGCTGATCGCCCGCAGGCCGATTCAGTCGCAATGCATCGCGGCCGTGCTGCAGGCCGAGGAACTTGTTGTCGGGAGCCAAATCGGTGCCGGCGATCTTGTGGCAAAAGTCACAGTGGATCCCCTCGCGTGTGATGCCGACCGCCAGGCGCGGGTCTTCGGCTACGGGGTCGCTGGCAGGCACAGTAGGCAAGTGGCAGGCACTGCAAACGGCCTTGGCGTCCGGATGATCGCGAGAAAAATTCCATCCGACGTTCGATCGGCCGGTCCAGTCAGTGCCGGCGAACATGTCCAGAAAGCGGCGATTCACCGCCGACCGGGCATGGCTCGACGTGGACCATTGCCGATAAATCTCAGCGTGACAGTTCGCACAATTGTGTTCCGATTCGGGATTGGGATTCGGGTCGGCCCACGAGTAGTCGGCGGAGTCCACGACCGGATGTTTTTGGAGGCGAATCGTAACTGACCGTTCGCCGTGCCAATCTGTGCCGGCGATAAAATGCCCAGGCGACCAGGCCACGATTTTCGCTTGCTGCCGAGAAGACACCCGCAGGCAGAATCGGCCGGCACAATCGGTTTCGACGCGTTCCGATCGGCCCTGGATTCCTACGCGGGCGCCGGCTATCGGCTCGTGTGTTCCATCGCGTAACACACAACCGCGCACTTGTATCGAACCGCCGGAAAGCCACCCGGCACACAGGAGAATTGTAGGCCCCGCAGCCCAAAGTAGCCGAGGATGCTGGAGCATGATCTGCTCACTCTGGGTTTTTTGCTTGTCGGCTCCACCATTCGCGCCAGCGTGCGACGGCCTGCTTGCGTTCCTCTGGGGTTGCGGTGTCGCCGGGGCCGAAGAGTTGGCGAGTGATGCGGGCCAAGGCCGTGGCGGCCGCCGAACGGACTTGAGTGTGCGAGTTCTCAAGGGCGTCGATGAGCTGGGGAACGGCCTGCTGGCACCGGATCAAGCCGAGCAGCCTGGCTGCCGACTCTTGGGCTGCGTCATCACCCTCCTTGAGGCATTTCAAGAACGCTTCAGACTGTTTGATAATCTCCTTGTCTTCGCCCTGGCTGGCGCGGCGGTGAAGTTCATTCAAGAGGACAGCCTGAGATGGCCCCTCACCTAATTTGCGAAATAATTCCGCGACGCTCGATTTGCCGAGATCGCCTGGGCCGGATGCTCCGCCATTTTTGCGGTCATCCGTTCCGGCCCGTGTTGCTGCCGAATCGCGAATTGCCAAATCGGTCAGTTTCATTCCGGGCACGTAGGCCATTCGTTGCTGGTCTTCCTGCCCCTTGCGTTTCAGTGCGTGCTCGGCTCCCGATTTGGTCTTCACTCGCATTACTTGTTTCTCGGCCGAGTCGTGAAGGCCGCGAATGTGGTGGTTGTACTGGCCGACGTCCCGCAACTCGAGATTCCGAAGCACATAGGTGCCCACGTCCGAATTTTGCGTTTCGTGCAGGATGGACTTCAGCTTGCCGGAGATTTCCGTGATCGGGCAACTGTATCGCATTCGCGTCGCGCGATTCAGGCCGCGAACCAACGCCGGAACAGCCTCCTCGGCCCGCAGGGCATTAAACCGGGCCCGGTACCGCTCGGCAAGCGCCGGATCTCGCACATTGCCGATGTCGAATTGGATAAAGTCCTCGACAATCTGGTCAAAGGTAGGATCGTTGGGCTTGCTCGGAATCTGCCGAGTCTGCTGGGCAAAAGTCGGCTGCGAAGTGAAAAGAAACGCTCCCGCCGCGAACACCAGGTTTTTCAAGACGACGGAAATACCCATGGCAAGTACCTCAGGCGATTTCATCGGAATTGAACGCAGTCGGAGCGGTACGCAACAAGTCTACCCAGAAGTCGCCTTGTTGGTCAAACCGAAGAGAAGCAAGGGGGACAGTCTGGAGAGTCCTTCTTCCCTGGTCCCCGAACGGTCCGTAGAAATTCCGCGCGTTACCGCTTCTCACAATTCCGACATGGCAGTCTTTTCTCAATATTTTTCACCGCCACTTGGTACTCCGCGAGGCATCATGTCGGCACTTTCCAGGGCAAGTGAGCTTCCCATGCTATGTGCCGACCGGGGAAGCCTTTGAGCACAAGGTTTTCATGGGGCCACCAGGTAATAACCGCATGCCTTTCTGCCTTGAGGGAATCGATCTCGTCTTTTGCTCGCTCCGTGATCCAGATTCCGCCGTTCTTTGCTACCCCCTGAACGCGTGCGGCCATGTTTACAGCTTGACCGTGGATGTCACGCACATCGACCATTGTCGGGCCGACATGAATCCCGATTCGGACCTGAACCTGGGTGTGACCGGTGTCCTGCTCCAGATCACGCAAATCTCCAGGCACGGCATTCGGCGAACAATGTTGATAGGCGACTCCCTTCGGCTGCTTTCCATGCCGTTCGCAAACACGAATGCTCGTGACCAGCCGTGCGTGTTGATCACCGTGTCAAAAACTGATTCGTCTGCGAGACGGTTGTCATCCAGAACGAACACGTCGTCTCCTGCCCCGAGGGATGCAAATATGTATAGAGCGGGGAACCCGGAAGATTGCACATATGCGTGAAGTTGCCCTGTCGTTTCATCACATGGCTGCATTCCTTGGGCTGGTGGCGGCAAAGGCGGCCCTTGCTCATTGCGTTGCATTCCGGTATGGAACTTAATTAACACCCTGTCAGCCAATTCAGTGTCAACAATATTCAGAGAATTACCACGAAGGTCCAAACTGATGGGCGGACAAGTAGACTTGTGTGAAGAAGCATCAGGTGGGGAAGGAACAGCTAAGGGCGTAGGAGTATCCGCCTCTGGATTCAGGGCGGAGCTGAGTAGACAGCGATCTTCAAGTAACTCGACTGCCGGTTGTGGGTAAACACGGCCGAAGTGTCTTGATCGTTTAGATCGTCGGCGCATCGCATCCGTCCCCCAAGCACGGGTTGAAAAGTCGTTCGTGGTGAACGACCTTCGGAAGGCCACCGACGGTTCGTGTCCATGCCAACAAGCAACATGTTGAGCTGCTCCATGCCCGGATGATTCTCCTCGCAGGCATGGACGCAACTCCAATCGTCATCATCGGTGATCATCGACTTGCCTCCGACCCGCGACTCCAGCGCGGCGTCGCCTGGCTCAAGGCCAACCAGCGCCTGAGCGGCCGCTGGTTCACGCCGACCTTGAACATCAACACACTTCAGAATCTGCCGTCCAATTCAGGCACTGCCTTCGCCGTGCTGGCATTGCAGGCTTGCGGAGAAATCACCGAGAAATAGGAGACTTCTCGCTGATCCCCACCGACCCCCGCCGGCTCGTCCGGCTGGTGAAGGCGACTAGCGGGCTATAACGCGACGTGGCCCACTCTCTCTCTTCTTCCTCCACCCCCGCCTGTGGCGGGGG
>Ga0247727_10001495_pt1 | contig 55463 bp, 43 predicted proteins | sample WisWelCaveWW1625_FD_202498 | JGI IMG/M metagenome (GOLD analysis project Ga0247727, IMG submission 202498) | Biofilm microbial communities from Wishing Well Cave, Virginia, United States - WW16-25 | ecosystem: Environmental > Aquatic > Deep subsurface > Groundwater > Cave microbial mat | place... | reverse complement strand
AAAATCAGCGCAAACAGCCGCGCCAGCCGCGATTGCCCGGCGCTCCACGCTTCAATAACCGGCGGCCCGGTTTGTTCGATCAACGCGCGCGTGATTTCCATTCTCTTTTGAATGCGCGCATGATCCTGGCGGTCGCGCAAATAGATCACTTGCAAATTTTGATCGAGCTTTGGCCGCAAGCCCCAGCCCACCAACTCGTTATGATTCATTTCCGGAAAAGTGTTGTGCCAGGACAATATTTCTGCATTCTCACAGAATTGCTCTTTCCAACGCCACGCCGCGATTTCGAACAAGCCCTGCGCGGCATAAATGATCGGCAGCCGCTCCTGCAATGCCATCGCAATGGCTTGCGGCAAATTATTCACAGTGAGGGCTTGCGGGCCCCAGGCTTGCCCCTGCTTCTCGAGCAACGCAGCGGTTTCTTGAATGTCGCCGGTGGGATCGTCGATCAAATGCAAGCGCTGCAAAATCACCAGCAACGGCACGGTCAAATGCGCCAAAGCCGAGCGTGGCGGAAAGTTTGGCGGCAGCGTGAATAACGGCCAGCAATTTTTTTGCGCCAGCGCGGCGACTTTGCCGCCGGAAGTGATGCAGACAATTTTCGCGCCCCGCTCTTGCGCCACTTCCAAAGCTGAAAATGATTCTTCGGTGTTGCCGGAATAACTGGAGATGACGGCCAAAGTATTCGCGTCGACCCAGCGCGGCAAATCATACGAGCGCGCCACCGTCAGCGGCACGCGCAATTCTTCCAGCGTCACGCCGCGCACCACGTCGCCGCTGATCGCGGAGCCGCCCATGCCGGCCACGATCACATTCTTCGGCTGGAAACCCGGCAGGCTGAAATCATTTTTTTGCGCCTGAATCAAAGCTTCGTGAAAATGGCGCGGCATGGCCAGGACCCGTTCTAACATGGAAGACTGGTCAATGGCGGCAATATTTTCAGGAGTAAGAAAATTCATATCATCAAATCCTTAAACCTCCGGCGCATGAACGGCCGCACGAAATTTTGAATCTCTTGCGCCGTCGCAAATTGCATGACGTTTTCCACCAATTCTTTGGCTTCATTATAATCGACGCTGCGAATAATTCTTTTGATTTCCGGCACGTCCACCGGGCTGACGCTGAGCTGATCGATTTCCATGCCGACCAGCAAAACCGTGGCCAGGCGATCGGCCGCCATCTCGCCGCACATGCCCACCAAAACTCCCCGGCTGTGCGCCGCGGCAATCACCTCGCGAATCAGCCGCAACAGCGCCGGATGAAAATGATTCAACAAATGGGCGATGCGTTCGTTCCCGCGATCGGCGGCAAGCGTATACTGCATCAAATCGTTGGTGCCGATGCTGAGAAAATCCACGCGTTCGGCGATGTAATCTGCCAGCACTGCCGCCGAAGGCACTTCGATCATCACGCCGATTTCGGTATCAGCCCCGAAAGCGATGCCGGCTTTTTTCAGCTCGCGCTTGCTTTGTTCGATCAAGCCCAGGGCTTCGTCCAATTCCTGCACGCCCGAAATCATCGGCAGCATGAGTTTGACGTTGCCCAAAGTGTTGGCGCGCAAAATGGCCTTGAGCTGGTCTTTGAAGAGATCAGGCATTTCCAGGCAAATGCGAATCGCGCGCCAGCCTAAAAACGGATTGGTTTCGGGCGGAATCGCGATGCACTTGGGGCTTTTGTCGCCGCCCAAATCCATGGTGCGAATGATTACCGGCTGCGGATGCAATTCCGCCGCGATGCGATAATACTCTTGATATTGGATTTCTTCCGAAGGCGGCTCGTTGCGCTCGAAATATAAATATTCCGAGCGCAACAGGCCCACACCATATGCGCCGTTTGCCGCCACCATCTTCACTTCGTCGGCAAACTCGAGATTGGCCGAAAGCTCCACGTCGCGGCCGTCGCGCGTGCGCGAAGGCAAATCGTGCATATGGCTCAAACGATTCTTCTTCTGCACCCACACGCTGTGTTTGCGTTGATAACGCGAGAGCGTTTCTTCGTCCGGGTTGACCAACACCCAGCCTTCGTGGCCGTCGATGATGATGCGATCATCGGCTTTGCTGCGCTTGGTGATTTCGCGCAAACCGACCACGGCGGGCAGGCCGTAAGAATGCAACATAATGGCGGCATGCGAAGTTTTGCCGCCCAAATCCGTGGCAAACCCGCGGATGCGGCGGCGATTCAACAGCATGGCGGCCGAGGGCGTCAGATCGTTCGCGATCACCACGGCCGTGCCGTCAACCTGATTGAGGTAATCGCGGCGGTCGCCGAGCAAATTGCGCAGCACGCGGCGATCCACGTCTTCCAAATCGACGCGGCGATCCATCAAGAAACCGCCGCTTTGCGTGAGCCGCTCGGCGTAAATCGACATGAGATGATGAAAGGCAAATTCCGCGTTGATTTTTTGCCGGGTGATCGAGCTTTCCACCTGGCCCAAAAAATCCGGATCTTCCAAAATCATGTGATGCACTTCGAAGACTTGCGCCGCGGCATCGCCGATTTGCTCGTGCGCGAAGATTTGATCCTGCGTCAGCTCGTTTTTGGTCTTTTCCAGCGCGCGCTGCAAGCGCTCGAGCTCGGCGGCGAGCTCGCTTTCCGCCACTTCGCGGCGCTCCACCACCGGCGCTGCGCCCGAAAGCATAAACACGCGGCCGATGGCGATGCCGGGCGACACCGGCACGCCGTGCAAAATTGCTTCGGCTTTAGGCTCGAATTTTTTCATGGCCGCGAAGGTTTACTCCACTTCTCCAAATTTGGTTTCAAAAAGCTGGGCAATGGCTTCGACCGCTTTCTCTTCGTCTTCACCCTGTGCGGAAATCGTCAGCTCGCTGCCCAAATTCGCCGCCAGCATCATCACGCCCATGATGCTTTTGCCGTTGATGATCTGGCCTTCGCGCGCCAAAAGAATGTCGGAACGGAACAAAGCGGCCGCTTTCACCAGCATGGCGGCCGGCCGGGCATGCACACCGAGTTTATTTTTGACGACGATTTTTTTTTCCACCATGCGTCTTTTGGCAAATTGTTCTGTAAGCTCGTCCGAAGAATAAACGTCTTGTCATCTTGTAAGGAACGTAGATTACAGCGTTTTTTGTTGTGTGAAGAGACCCCTTTTTTTATGTCATTCTGAAAGAATCTTTTTGAGCACCAAGATGATACGTTGAGATTAAGGTTTCGCCAAGCCCTTCAAAAGATTCCTCCTGAATGACAATATCGAGGTGAAGCTACTCATTCATTCCAAACAGGATGACAGGAGCCGTCGCGGTGCGCATAAAACGTTTCGTGGACCATACCATCACGCGCGGCGCTGCAAAATCATTTCAATAAATACGTTGAAATCCCCGGCATTGGGCAAACGGCCCAATTCGGTGAGATAGCCTTGCGCGCTTTTCATGTGATGGCGCACCGCTGCTTCCGCGGCGGCGAGCGCGCCGGTGGCGCGAAAAATGCGTTGGGCGGAAAGTATATCCGCGTCCGTCACTTCTTTGGCAAAAATATTTTGCAGCTCGCGGCGCAAGCCGGCATCGCCGTGCGCGTTGGCGTGCACGTATAAAAATGTTCTTTTGTGCCGCCGCACGTCGCTGCCGAAATCTTTGCCCAGCACCGCCTGCTCGACGGTGATGTCCAATAAATCATCTTGAATTTGAAAAGCCAGGCCGACGTGTTCGGCGCAGCGCCGGAAAATTTCCACTTGCCGGCTCGCGCCTCCACCTAACCAAGCGCCCATCTGCGCGCAAATCGCCAGCAAACGCGCGGTTTTTTTTAAAATCATGGTTTGATATTGCCCGGCGCTGACGCTCTTCTCTTGCTCGAAATCGCGATCCCATGCCTGGCCTTCGCAAATTTCGAGAATACCGTCGGTGAACAAACGGCAGAGCTCCGGCAACCGCGGACTTTCGCTTTCCAACAAACTTTTGTAAGCCAAAACTACCAAGGCATCACCCGCCAGAATCGCGGCCTCGGTCCCCCAGCGGCGATGCACGGTCGGCCGGCCGCGCCGGGTGTCGTCGTGATCCATGATGTCGTCGTGCACCAAAGTAAAATTGTGCATCAATTCGACGGCCGCGGCCGCCGGCAGGGCCGATTGTGCTTTGCCGCCCATGGCTTCACAACACATCAACAATAGCACCGGGCGCAGACGTTTGCCGTTTCCTTCTAAAGCATAACGCACCGGATCATAAAGGCTTTGAGGTTGCGCAAAATCGGCGGCGGCGCCATGGCGCTTCAAAAAAAGTGTGAGATGAGAGTTGACGAGTTCTTTGTACTCTACAAGTTTGCCAGGTTGGTCGTACACAGAAGATCCTTCACCGCAGCAGACAAACGATTTTTGGTCACTCCTGCAAAAACAAGCTTCGGCTCAAACCGGCTGAAAGCGAATGCGATGCTTGCCACTGTGATCCCGGGAGGGCGGAATCGATGCTGGTTTCGGCTGATTTTGAGCAGTCGCCAAAGCCGTTTTGCATGAGGAGGCAATAGTACATATTCGGCTTTTGATAAGCAAGCAAAAGTTCCGCAGGAGCTGCACGCAAATGATTATTCCAGGATTTTAAATATAGAGTTGCCAGCTTTTCTTCGCAAAGCCTGGGCATGGCAGGTATTGATACGAATAGGCGAAGAAACGTTGTCATCCAAATTGCATCTCCACAACGCGGACGAGCCGCAACCAAAAAAGATTAACACGGAGCAAACAGAGTAAACAGAGTAAACAGAGAGGGCAATGATTGGAAAATTCTCTTTAGCTTTTTAATCTCTGTTTGCTCTGTTTTCTCCGTGTTGAAAATCTTTGTTATTTTTGCAAACATTCAACTTGTAATGGCCTATAAGGATTACGTTTATGGCCGTGAAAATTTTGGACGGCAAATACGAAATTTTGGAAGAAATTAAACGTGGGGGATTCGGCATCATTTCGTTTGGCCGCGATTTGCTATTCGACAAGCCTATCGCGTTGAAAACTCTGCCTCCCGCTCTGCTGGGCGAAGCACAATACCTGGATCTGTTTCAAGCGGAGTCGCTCGCAGTTGCGCGCTTGAACCACCACAACATCATTCGCATTTATGATCTCAAGCGCGACGCCGGCGGGCAATTTTACATTATTATGGAGTATGTTGACGGCGTCAATTTGCAGCAGCTTCTCAAAGCGCGCGCGGCGGAAAAAGCCGGTTTGCCGCCGGCGTTGAGCGCCTATCTCCTCGCCGAAATTTGCGCGGGCCTGGATTATGCCCATACCCGCCGCGATCCGGATACGCACCAACCTTTGCACCTGGTGCATCAAGACATTTCGCCCGGCAATATCATGGTCAACCGTCTCGGCGAGGTCAAGATTATCGACTTCGGTTTATCCGGCGCGCGCCGGCGCCGCAGCCGCAAGAACGAGGTTTTCATTCAAGGCAAGCCGGGTTATCTCGCACCCGAGCAAGTCGAAGATGGCCGCCTGGATCATCGCACCGATATTTTCGCGCTGGGATTGGTGCTGTATGAATTATTGACCGGCAAACGGCTGATGGCAGACCCCCGGCCGGAAAGCAGCATTGAAAAATTGCGCGCCGGCGCCTGGGATTTGTCGGCCTTGCGCAACACCGGGACGCCGGAAGTTTTGATTCAAATCATTGCGCATGCCTTGCAAAAGGATCCGGCGCTGCGCTACCAATCCGCCAATCACATGTATCTGGAGCTGATCGATTATCTCGCGGCGCACACGCCGGCCACGGATTTCGCTTTAGAGTTAGGCATGCTGGTGCAGCAGATCGCGCCGGTGCGCCAGGCCTCCACGACGGCCGTCATCGAAGACGCCATCGATTTTTCCCTGCCGTTTGCCGGGCACGCCGCCGCGAGCCCCCCGCCGCCGCAGCAGCAGCAGGAAGAAAAGCCGGAGGCGGAGCCGCTCTTGCCGTTGCATGAAGACGGCGCCAATTTATTCTCTTCCTTCTCTAACAACGGCGCGAATGAAAAAAACAATCCGCCGGTTGCAGTGGAAATCTCTTCACCGGCCGAGCACGAAGCCGCGCCTTTTAACGAAGTGGAAGCGCCGCCGCAAGGCGCTTTTTATCGCGTGCTCGACGAAGAAGAGGAAGAAGGCGAAGTGCGCACCATGATCGATGTGGTGCGTCTTTCCGCACGCACGCATCGCAAAGCCATTTTGCGCGCCGGCGGCGGTGTGCTGGCGGCGTTCATCCTGTTTTTGCTGGCAGATATTTTCCTGCGCTGGACTGCGCTCGGCGCTTCCATTTATGATTATTTGTTTCCGCCCGCCATCCGGCTGGTTTCCTTTCCGCCGGGGGCCCAGGTTTATTTGGACGACAAACCTCTGCCCAAACCCACGCCGCTTGCGATTGATGATATTGCGCCGGGCGTGCACAAACTCACTCTCACTTTGCCGCGTTTCGAGCCGATCGTGCGTTCGATCCAGGTTTTATCCCAGGGCAAAGTGGCCGTGGCCGGCGAAAGCAAACGCGCCGGCGACCAGCCCTATATTTTTCATTTTAAAACGGTGTTGGAAATTTCCTCCGAGCCTGCGGGTGCGGAAGTCTATCTCAACGGCCTCAAACATGCGCACCTGACTCCCTGCCGCATCGTGGTGGAAGTAGGCGATCCGGTGAAAGTGGAATTGCGTAAAGCCGGCCTCGCGGCTTTACAGGGTTTTACGCTCGACACCGGCGCGGGCACCGAAGCGATCGAAGACCGGCGCTTGTGGCGCTGCGAACGCATCGAAGGCCCGCGCGAGCACTTTGCCGTTGCCGGCATCTTCGCCAAACAAATCAAATTGAATTCCATTCCCAGTTTCGCGGAAATTTTTATCGACGGCGGCGAAAGCCCGATCGGCGTCACCGGTTACGCCACCGACTTATTAATGCCGATGGGCACACACAGCCTAACGCTGCAAAAAGAAGGTTATCTGCCCAAGACCCTGGCGTTGGCGGTAGATGAAACCTCGCCCACGGAATATCAAGAAATGCTCGCACGCGTAGTGCGCGTTTTTGCCAAACGCGCAGGCGATGCCAGCGACAATGACATCGGCGCGCAGGTCACGGAGCTGGCTTACAACGACCGGCGCACGCGCTTGCAAGCTCAGACGCCTTGCGAGCTGACGTTGTTGCCGTTGGCTTACACGGTGACGCTGGTAAAAGAGGGTTATGGAACTTATACGCTGACGATTCCGCCCGGCAGCAATCTCGCCATTGCGCGCATGTCACCCGGCAGCGTGGATGTCGAAATGATGGTGTTGGACGGGCAAACCGGCGCGCCGCTAGTGGACGCAGAAATTTTTTATCAAGCCGCCAGCGGCGCTTTTTCGGGCCGCACCGACGCCGACGGGGTGTTCGCCAACGCTCTCGCGCCCGAAACTTACACCATACAGGTTAAAAAAAACGGTTATCAAACCTGGGTGCAAGATTATCAAATCACGGCCAGCGGGCAACAAACGCTGGTTTTCAGATTGTCACCTACTCCGTAACATGAAACGCGCGCGGTTCTCCTTCCACAGGAAAGGAGCGATTATGCCGAAAATCATCATCAAAAAAAAAGCAGAAGTGCTGGCCGAATTTGCGCTGCCGGAGGGAAACGCAGCGTATCACATCGGCGCCGATCGCGGCAATGACCTCGTGGTCGACGACAAAAGCGTGTCGCAGCAGCACGTGCAAATCGAGCGGCGCGGCGCGCAATACTTCGTGCGCGATTTAAAAAGCGCGTTCGGCACGTTTATCAACGGCCTCAAAATCAACGCGGCCACCGAAATTCGCGACGGCGATACCATCGGCATCGGCGAACATCTTTTGCTTTTCCGCCATTCTGCGAACAACTATCAGGCGGAGCGCGAAGCACAAAACCATGGCGCCGGCGGCAATTTGGATTTTTGGCAGGAAGTAAAAGAAGTCGTCGATATCGTACCCGGCGAAGCGGCGCACACCGAGCCGGGGTTAGACTCGGCCGAGCCCAGCGACACGGAGCGTTTGCGCCGTTTGCAGCAGCAGGAAGACCTGGATCTGAGCAGCCTGGAACAAGAACTGGCAGAAGTTTTGGAACAAGCGGCGCAACAGCCGGAGGCCGCGCCCGATCATGCGCCGGCCGCGGCGGAAAAATCGCCCTATTATTTGCTCGCGATCGACGGCCCTTATCTCGGCAAAAGATTTCAATTAAATTTCGGTGAAACTAAAGTCGGCCGCGACGGCCGCTTGAACGACATCATCATTCGCGAAAACCGCAAAGGCGAAATCGATCCCAGCATCTCGCGCCGGCACGCCACGGTTTTTTATCGCAACAATAATTTTTATCTCGGCGACAAGCGCAGCAAAAGCCGCACGTATATGAATCAAGACCGCCTGAGCGCAAGCGACGAGCTGCTGCTCGCGCCCGGCGACGAAATCGAAATCGTCAGCGATCGCCGCAGCACCATCTTCCGCTTCGTGGCGGAAGGCAATTGGGATTTTTCCTTCCCCCGCAAAACCGGCGCGTGGTGGCTGCGCTACCGCGCGCAAGCCCTGGCGCTCGGCAGCATCATCTTCACTTTGTTAGGCCTGTGCCTGGCGGGATACGCCTGGCATCATCGTGCGATTGCGGCGGACGTGCCCGCCAAACTGGAAATGCAATATCATCTTTTTGCCAAAGCCGGCGCCGGCGGCGAGGCAGAGGCTCAAACCGCGGGCCCGGCGGCGCACTCCGCATCTGCGCCTTTGCCGCTCGCGCTGCATTTGAACAAAGACGCTTATACCGATTTGGTTTTTATTCATCCCGAGGGGACGCTCAGCGCCTTGAGCGGCAAGTCGCGCCGCCGGCTTTGGCGCTATAACAATTTAATTTTGGATCGCAATTATCCGGCGGCCGCCGCCGATATCAACGGCAACGGCCGGGACGACGTGGTGGCGCTGACGGCTGACGGCCGCATGACGGCAATCGACGGCATGCACGGCGCTGAAATTTGGACCAGTCCGTTCATTGCAGAGGAATTGATCGGCCCGCCGGTGATCGGCAATTTCGACGGTGAAGGCCAGGCCGACGTTGCCGTCATCAGCGTACCAGGCAAAATGATGGTGGGATATGCGCGCTTGCAAGAGCCGGAATGGGTGCAAATTGACGCGGGCGTGATCGCACAAGCGCCGCTGTCCTGCGCCGATCTCGACGGCGACGGCGACGAGGAAATTTTGATCGGCACTGAGCGCGGGTTGGTGCTGATTTACGACGGCAGCGACCGCCGCCTCGGCGGCAGCGTGAATCTTAATTTGAGCCTGAACAAACTGCGCGGCCGCTTCGATGAAAGCAATCAAATCCGCCAACCCGTCAGCGCCGCAGATTTCAACGGCGACGGCCGGCTCGATCTGCTCGTTTCCAGCCGGCAAGGCAATTTAGTTTGTTTGGATATTTCAACCCGGGGCGCGGGCGGCGCGCTCAAAACACGAGAACTGTGGTGGAATAATCTCGCCACGGCGACGGACACGCTCGGCGATTTTTCTTATCCTTTTGTGTTGGGAGATGTCGATGCCGACGGCCTTCCCGACGTGCTGGCCGCCGACGCCCAGGGCACGATCTTCGCTTTTCGCGGCTTGGGGCGCGAGGGGCAGAAACAACCTGCTTTGTGGCAGGCCAAAGGTTGCCCGTTGGTGCAATTGCCTGCGCTTTTCGATTTCGATCACGACGGCCGCGTGGAAGCCGTGGTGGCCGAGAACAACGGCTGGATCAAAATTCTCAGCGGCAAAACCGGCGACGTGCTCTGGCAGGAACGCGAGGCCATCGTCGTGCCGCGCGAAGCGCCGCTGCTGGCAGATTTGAGCGACAAAGCCACGGTCGATATTTTGATGGTGAGCGCCGACGGCGCCGTACACTCGTTTCGCAGCAACCGCCGTGTGCCTTCCCGCACCATTATTTGGGGCCAGCGCTACGGCGGCCCGGCGAATCTCGCCGCCTCCGCCGTGACGAAATTTCCCACACAGGGGTGGACGGTGTTGTTGTTGATCAGCTTGCTCATAGTGGCTGCGATCAACGTTATCAATTTCTTAATCCGCCAGCGCCGCAACCGTTTTGCGAAGAGTTGATTCAATTCGCCAGGCCGTTCCTCGCTGTCATTTGTAAGGCTCTTCGCTGTCATCCTGTAAGGAACTTTTTAAGCATCAAGTACAATCTCCGTGCTCAAAAAGATGCTTACAGCATGACATGTTACTGAGAAGCAGAAAAAATCACCGCCGTTGAATTTTGAGACCGGGTCATGGACATTGTAATCGCGGGCGCATCGGACTGTGGCACCGTGCGCAAAGCGAATGAAGATTTTTTTTATTACTCCCAAAAAAACCGCTTCGTCGTCGTGTGCGACGGCATGGGCGGGCATCAAGGCGGCGCGGTGGCCAGCCGCATCGCCGGCGAAACCATGCGCGACGTTTTTACTTATGCCGACCTGGCGGAACTGCGCTACTTCTGCAGCGATATTCAAGAACGCCTGCCGGAAATCGCGCTGCGTTTGCTGGCCGGCGCCCGGCTCGCCAACCGGCGCTTGCATCTCATGGCCGAGCAGGATCTCAACATGCGCGGCATGGGCACCACGCTCGTGGCCATGGCCTTCAACGATACCACGGCCTGCGCCGTGCACGTCGGCGACAGCCGCGCGTATCAATTCGAGCCCAAAGCGCTGCAGCTTTTGACCGAGGATCACAGTTGGGTGAATGAGCTGCTGCAAGACCGTGAAATTCGCGCCGAAGAAGTACAGCATTTCAGCAAAAAAAACGTGCTGACGCGCGCACTCGGCACGCACCTCGCCACCAAAATCGATGTGCAATGGTTTCCTTTGCAAAGCGGCGCGAAATTTCTGCTGTGCACCGACGGCTTGCACAACGCCTTGCAGCCCGAGGCCATTAGCCAAAACTTTCAGGGCAAAGACGAAACCGCGCTGGTGCAAACCCTCGAGCGCCTGGTGCAGCGCGCCAAACAAGCGAACGGCGCCGACAACATCACGGCGGCCGCGGTTTTCATCAAAAACATCCAGCCCACCGCGGTGCGCAGCAAGCATATGAAAATGACCATCGCCGAGGAGCCGGAGCCGCTGCTGGCGGCCGAAGATCGTTTCGTCAAACGCCAATTTTTTGGCGCGGTTGAAAAAAAAGCGCCGCCTTCGCCGGCGCGGCGCAGGGCGGGCCGCACTTTTCCCATGGCCGCGGCCATCGCACTATTAGCGCTGGCGGGATATTATTTCAATCCTTTCGACCGCGACGAAGAAAGCGCGGCGACTGACACGCTTTCTGCAAATGCCCGGTTTGAAACGCCGGCAACGACCGCGCCGGTGCAACCCGAACCCGGAGAACGACGCGCCGCCGGCGATGAGACCCGGTCTCTTTGGGATTCCAGCGCCGCGCCGGCAATTGATTCTGCACGCTTGGCGCCCATTGCTTTTGATTCCATCGCGACGATCGTGGGACGGCAGGCGCCCGTAAGGGGCTTGAGCCCGGCGCCGGTGCATGAAGAGGACCTTGCGACAACCGCCTCTGCAATTTCAGAAGAAGAACCCACGCCACCTAACGTTGCTCAACGCGACTCGGTCTCGACGCCTGCCCACGACCCGGCCAATCCTCTACCGGTGGAAGTGAGCGAGAACGACGATCCCGCGCCTGAAAGTTTGGTGCCGCAAACCGGAGGAAGAATTTTTCTTCCGGGACTTGCTGCCGGCCGCTATGGCAGCGCGGAAATTTTCGCCAACGAAACAACGGTGGGGCCGGTGTCGCCTTTGGCGGAGACCGGTTTTTTCCTGCCGCCCGGCGTTTACACCATCGCGATCAAAGACAGCAGCGGCCGCGTGCTGCATCAGAAAGCCAACGTCATCGTATCTCAAGGCGACGTCAAAACGCTGGAATTTTAGCCGGGGACCCGGGCTTTGAATCTGCAATGAATCCTCATCCCACACCGGCAGACCGTGTTGCTTCCATCTTGCAAAATTTGGGGGAGGCCTATTTAGCGCGCGGCCAGTATGCCGAAGCCGCGGAAAAATTCGCACAGTTGCTGCAAGCCGGAAACGCCGCGCCGGCCGTGCCTCGCAATCTCGCCCTGGCCTTGCTGGGCTTGCAGCAAGCAAACGAGCAGGCGCAACGCCTATACCGGCACGCTTTGCAGCTTTTCCCGCACGATCGCGAGCTGCTCTTGAGAATCTGCCGCGTGTTGCTGGCGCGCGAGAGCCGCGAAGCTTTTGCGCTGCAAATTTACCGGCAGGTGCTTTTCCTCAATCCGCCGGCGGGCAGCGAAATGCTGCATGCCATTGCCCGGCACTTTCTCAAGCAAGAACAATGGCAGCCCGCCTTTGAAACGCTCAAGCGCGCGGCTTTGCAGGAAAACGGAGAAGCGCCGCAGACGCTGGCGCAGATCATTCCTCTGGGCTGGCGTTTGGGAAAATACGCCGAAGTGCGCAGCGTGCTTGAATATCTTTCCGGCCGCAATGAAAAAGGCCCGGCGATCCGGCGCTGGTTAGGGCTCGACAGCGCGTATGCCATTCATCGCGACGGCGCAGGCCATGCTGCGGCCGCGCGCAACTGGCAAACCATCGTGCTCGCGCTGTCGCATTACGACAAAGTCGAATACCTGCCGGCTTTGCGGGAGTTCAGCGTTTTGCGCCTGGCTTTGGCGCTGGTGCAACAAGCGCAAAATGCCCGGCCCGATGCGAGCGCAGAAAGCCCGGTCGAGGTTTCGTTGGCACACGAGCTGGCCGGGCGGCTGCTTCTTCCTCCCTGCAACAAAACCTCTGCGCCTAACCCGCAAGCCCAACCGCAAATCCTGGCGTTGAAGATCGCCAACCTCGAGCAGCTTGCCGCGCATGCGGGCAAATCCGTGGCGCACGCCCTCGCGGACAAGTTCATCGATTTCTCCGCAAAATATTTGATGAAAGCGGTGAATGCCGGCTGCTATCGCCTGCGCGATGGTTTGCTCGCTTTTGCCGATGCGCCCAAGCTGCTCGCCATTGCCGCCGTCGATCTGCTGCACAAAATCGAGCGCTACAACGCGACCGCGAAACCGGGAACCCAAATTTGGGTGCAAACCGCGGTGCATGCTCAAAGCGAAAGCGAGGACAAGCCCGAGCCGGCGGCGTGGCGCATGCTCTCTGAAGCTTTGCATTTGGTTGAAATAAAAACGGCGGCCGTTGCCGGGCAACACCGCAACAGCTTGATTTTCGCGCGCGCGATTTATGAAAACCAAATCGGGCGCGAGATTCTTCCTGCAAAGTATGCCGGCCCGCAGCGGGCGGAAGCGCCGTTTTTTCACGCCGAAATTTATGAAGCGATTTGGCGCAACCCGGTGGAATATGTGCAAGAACAAACCCCGTATGTGCTCGGCAAATTTTTGGTCACGGCCAAATTGCGCGGCAGCCGCGCCGCCGGCACGTATGCCGCACGCGATCGTGAACTTGAACGCCGCGTCATTTTAAAATCCCTAAGCCCGCACCATAGCTACCGGCTCATGCAAGAGCCGGCGCTGCGTGAGCGCGTGCTATCGGCCCTGCGCCAAATCGGCCGGTTAGGCGTGCCCGGTGTGGCCATGATTTACGACATGGGTTTTCAGGAGGAAATTTTTTTCTTCGTGCGGGAATGTTTGGAAGGCAAATCGCTCGAGCAAGTTTTGCAAAGCGGCCGGCGCTTGTCCATGCCGGAAGGACTGGCCCTGGGCCTGCGTGTGTGCCGCATTTTGCAGGCAACGCATCGCGCCGGTGTGTGGCACGGCAATCTCAAGCCCGGCAACATTTGGCTTGCGCCCAGCGGCGAGGTGAAAATCACGGATTTTTTTGTGCCGCTCTTCGTGGGAGATCCCGACCAGGATAATTTGCTCGATCCTGCGAGCTGGCAATATAGCGCGCCCGAGCGCCGCCACGGCGCGTTGCCTCATGCTGCCGGCGATGTTTTCAGCCTCGGCGTGATTTTATATGAATTGATGAGCGGCGAGCTTCCTGCTCGCGCAGAAGAATTTTCTACTGCAGCCCCTTTTTCAGATGCGTCCTCGTCTTCAAAAAATCCGCCGCTGCCACCGCCGGTTGTAGAAATCTTTCAGCGGGCTTGTGCCGTGGAGATGGAATCTAGATTTCAAAGCCTGCTCGAGTTTGAACAAGCCTTGCGCCGCCTGGCCGAATTACTGCAAGAAGACCGGGAAAGTTCTTTTGAAGAGATCACGCGCCTGGCGCAGGCGCGGAGGTTGTTGGAAAAGGGACGGTAAAAAAATCCAGCAAATGTCAGAAATAAGCAGAACATGGTGGCCTCCATGCGAATGTGAAAACCCTGCTGTTTTTCAACTTGGCTTCAATTCTTGCGGCCGGCCAATTCCTCGCTGAGCGCGCGGACTTCCTTTTGTGACAGGCCCGTCAGCTCCGCAATGAGTTTCAGGTTCATTTTCTTTTTGAGCATGGCCCTGGCGATTTCGCGTTTCTCTTCCAGCGCAATCTCTTGATAGGCTCGGGATTTCTTGATGTCCGAAATCATAGGTTCGACCATTTTCTCGATTTCCTCTATTGAAAAGCGGCGCAACTCACTTCATCTTCGGTCCAGCCGCGCGAATAGCTTCTGAAACCTCCGCTGAAAATTGTTCGAAATTTTTATGGAAAAGCCCGGCCAGATGTTTGGCTTTTTCATCGTATGCGGCGCCATCTTTCCACGTGTTGCGCGGTTTCAAAACTTCGGCGGGAACTTCGGGGCAGCTTTGCGGAAGGTGCAGGCCAAAGAAAGGATCTTCCTCCGTTGGCACTTGCGCCAGGCGGCCGTCGAGCGCGGCGCTCACCATGGCGCGGGTGTAAGCGATCTTCATGCGCTGGCCTTCGCCGAACGGCCCGCCGGTCCAGCCGGTGTTGACCATCCAACAATTGACTTTGTGCTGCGCAATTTTTTCGCCGAGCATGTTGGCATACACCGTCGGATGCAGCGCCATAAACGGCGCGCCGAAGCACGTGCTGAACGTGGCTTGCGGCTCTTTGCCTAACCCTTTCTCCGTGCCCGCCACTTTCGCGGTGTAGCCGGAAAGAAAATGATACATCGCCTGCTCGGGAGTGAGCCTCGCAATCGGCGGCATGACACCGAAGGCATCGGCGGTGAGCATGATGATATTTTTCGGATGGCCGCCCCGGCCGCTGGGCTCATGATTCGGAATGTAGCCGATGGGATAAGCCGCGCGCGTGTTTTCAGTGAGTGAGGCATCGTCCAAATTCAAGCGGCGCGTGTAAGCGTCATACGTGACGTTTTCGAGAACCGTGCCGAAACGCCGCGTGGTTTCATAAATCTCCGGCTCCGCTTCTTTGGAAAGGCGGATGACTTTCGCGTAGCAGCCGCCCTCGAAATTGAACACGCCGGTTTTGCTCCAGCCGTGCTCGTCGTCGCCGATCAAGCGGCGATTGGGATCCGCGGAGAGCGTGGTTTTGCCCGTGCCCGACAATCCGAAGAACACCGCGGCGTCGCCACTTTCGCCGATATTCGCCGAGCAATGCATGGATAAAACTTCCTGCAGCGGCAGCATATAGTTCAACACCGTGAAAATCGATTTCTTGATCTCACCGGCGTAACTGGTGCCGCCGATGATCACTAAGCGCTCGCCAAAATTCACGATGATGAACACTTCGGAATTGGTGCCGTCAACTTCGGGCACGGCGTGAAAGCGCGGCATGTTGATCACCGTGAACTCGGGCTTGTGCCCGGCCAGCTCTTCCCATTTGGCCCGCACGAACAAATTGCGCGCGAAGAGATTGTGCCATGCGCTTTCGGTGATGATGCGAATCGGCAGGCGATATTGCGGATCTGCGCCGGCGTAGCAATCTTGAATAAAAATTTCTTTGTTTTGAATGTAAGCCAGCAGGCGCTGATGCAGGGCTTCAAATTGGTCGGGAGCGAAAGCACGATTGACTTTGCCCCACCAAATATTTTTTTCGCTCGACGGTTCTTTGACGATGTATTTGTCGTTGGGCGAGCGGCCGGTGTGATGGCCGGTGCGCACCACGAGCGGGCCGAGATGCGCCGTGGTGCCCTCGCGCCGGCGCAGCGCTTCGTCGTATAACGCGGCCGAGGTCAAATTCCAATATTGCTCGTTGACGTTGCGAATGCCGTGCATCTCCAAACCGTGCTTGCTGCGTGTGGCAATGTGAGGCGACATACGCGCTCCTCCTTTGTTTACAGCGTTTTTTGTTTGTTTGAAGAGAAATTTTTTTTATGTCATTCTGAAAGAATCTTTTTGAGCACCAAGATGATACTTTGAAATTAAGGTTTTGCCAAGCCCTTCAAAAGATTCCTCGTGAATGACAATATCGGGGTGAAGCTACTCATTCATTCCCAAACCGCTGTAAGCTGCGTTGGAAAGATGGGTCGGAGTGCAAGCTTCGCTTGCACTGAAATGCTCCATCGCGAAGCCGGCAACGCGCAATAATTACAAAAAATGAAACTAAAGAGCAACCCGATTTTGCAATACCCCTAAAAACAAAAAGGCAACTCCGGAAGACCGGAATTGCCCGTGGCTGCGATCGTAAAATTCAGTTCAGAGCTTGCTCATATTGCAAATGCTCGCGCGCCGCCGCAATCGAAGGCGAGCGCCGTTTTCTTTTGTGATGCCGTGAACGGCGCTTCAACTTTTTGCGCGCCAGGGCAATCACGGCCAGGATCAACGATCCGCTGCAGCCCGCGAGGCCCCAAATCAAAGCCGGACTCATGGCCTCGGGGTCCGTTTGCAGCAATTGCCAATCGCCGGTGGAGGAGAATTCAATTTCGATGGGCTCGGAAGCTTTATCCGCAGTCGAGCGAAATTCAAAATCCGCGGTTTTCTTGCCGTCCGCCAACATGCCGTAATTCCGGCTGCGCTCCGCCAGCTCTTGAAACATTTCATTGCGCAACACCAATTGATACGGCTTCAGCAGCAACGCATACCAGCAGGTGGCGTAAATGCGGTTGGGCGCCGGCGCCGTATCTTCGAAACGATAAGTGATGGCCGCGCTGTCGGCGCGCAAAGCGCGTTCATTGATGGCGATCCCGATCTTCTGCTGCACGTATTGCAAAATCGCGGCTTTGGACTCGTCAAATTCCAATTGGCTCATCTGCCCGTCACCGTCGCGGTCGCGCAGCACGCGCGCTTGCTGCAACAAATGAGGATCGATTTCCAATTCGAGAGTTAACGCTTTGCCGGTCATTTGAAAACTGGAATAGGTGTAAACCCCGGGGTCTTGCGCGAAAATATTGGCGGCCTGCAACAGCACGCAGTTTGCGCTGATCAGCGCGATCCTTTTCCAGGTTCTTTTCATCATAGCTTCCTTCAAATAATTCAAGTCGTCCTGATCTTCGCCGGCATCATCCGGCCTCGAAATCCGAATGCGGGCGGGCGTTCAAAGAACTACAAACCCCGTGCCGATTTGAGCGCGCCGGCAGCGACGCACTTGATAAAAAAATTTTGTCCTGCTTTCCGCAAGGCGCTTTTTAAGGGAAATTTTGCGGCAGGAAAATGCGCTGACCAAGAGAGGGTGGGAAAAGCGGGCGCTAGTGCGCCTTAAAACAAAGCGCTTCAAAAAACAAAATGTCAAATCAAAAATCGTAACACGAATTTGTAGCCCGGCCGCAAAGCGGCCGGAGAGGTCACAATTGTGCCAGGAGATGCAAACAGGCGCAAGCAGAGAGTGTGAGCTCATTTTGATTCAAACGCAAGAACCGCGCGAGTGCATAGGGGACATTCGCCACCACCAGTAATTCCGCCACTTCTTCGGCTTCGACAGCCGAGGCCATGCCGTTTTCAATTTCACGCATGGTAGCGCGCGTGTGCGTTAAAAACACCAAATCCGGTTTGCGGGTTTGGAGATTTTCGACCAGGCCGCAACATATGTTCGAAATGACATTCGCGGTGGCGAGATTCAATTCGGCTTCTAATTCTTCCAGAATCGCGCCGAATAAATCCGGCTTGCCGTTCGTGAAATGTTGATCCGGATGTGCGTGCCCGCCAACCACGTCCAGCTTGCCCGGCTCTTCGCCGAGATGCTCACTGCGGCGAATGATAGGCAAATAATTGTCGGCCGTAATCACCAGCGCGCTTACGCCCAAACCGTGGGGCAGGGCATGCTCGCCGAAATCATGCAACAACTCTTCTGCACGTGCATTGCCATAAATCTGATCGCGGTAACACGTCCGGCTGAGATGCAACGACAGCCGCTCCGGCGCAGCGGCAAAATTTTCCAAACGAAAAAGCTCGCCGTTGAATAAATACTTATCGCCGGCTGCGATTAATTCCTGCCAATAGGCCAACGCGCGCCCGGCGTGCGGCGCGGGAAAAGTGAAAGCTTGCGTCGAATCATTTGCTTCGATCTCTTCGGGCTGCCATTTGCCGGCGCAGAGAATGCGGAATGTGGGAGAGCGAAATGACAAGGATGAGAATTTGTTCTTGGAAAGCTCTTCTTGTTCTGTCATTCAGGAGGAATCTTGTGAAGCACTGGCACTGTATCTTATTACCAAATTTTTTTTCAGAATGACCTTCTGTATCAGAATTCGTATGCGTTCAAATAAAAACCTTGTGCGCCTTAGCCAACTCTGCCGCCGCAGGAGTAATCTTCGCACCGGCAGGAACTTTGATTCTTCTCTTCTGCAAAATCGCACGGCGCACATCGTTCTCAGTAATTAGTGTGATTTCAGCCGGGGCCGTTTCGGAAATTCCCAGCAGGCGCACTTGCTCGCCGTTTTTCAAACCCGAGGCATTGGCTTCGTCGGTGTCGAGATGGAAATCGAGCACAAAAGTTTCGTGCACGCGAATGAGCACGTTATCAAAAATGACCGTGCGCGCTTCCGAACCGGCGGGCAGCGTTTGCGGCAGCGGCGCGACAATAACGCGGTTGCGATCTTTCACGCCAAATTTTTTGGCGTCGCCGGGATTCATGTGAACGTGGCGCTGCGGAATGATAATGCCTTCGCTCAACACGACTTCGCCTTTCGGACCGGCCAACCGCGCGCCGGGCGAGCCTTTTAAATCTCCGGAATAGCGCACCGGCGGATCGAGCCCCAGAATAACGGCATCCGTGCGCGAAATTTCCAACTGCGTTTGTCCGCGCGGCGGCCCGACGATGCGAATGTTTTCAATTCTCCCTTTCGGCCCGAGCACCGTCAAAGTTTCTTGCGCGGCAAACTGGCCTTTTTGAGAAACCTCGCGCAGCCTGGTCAATTGATAATTGCTGCCGAATAGTTTTTCAAGATCGGCCGGGGAGATATGAAAATGTCGATTGGAAACGCCGACGGGGATGGTAAGAGCCATGGTATATAAAATCAATTCTGAATACAATCGTCGAATACTAATCAATCAAATATAGCGCACTTGGTTCTCAATTTCATCAGCCGTGACGCGATTAAGAATCAGAAGTAAGCGACGTAAAATTTCGTGAGGCGAATGGCGCACAGCAATAATAATCCCATAATGGATTTGCCCCTCGAAAAAGTACTTTTGGGCCAGCGTTTCAAAATCGGCGCGGTTATGAGTGAGAATCGTTTTTTGATGACTCACTGCGTAGACTAACTGGCTGGCATCGCCGTTACCCAATTGCCCTGCTACCTCGGTCGTGATGGCTGAAAAGCCGCGGGCTCGCACCAAATCCGCCAACAGTACGTCAACGTCCTCGTCCATATATAATTCAATAAACAAACGATTCACGATGCCCGCACAAGCGGATCGATGAGATTTTCGGGAATACGGTTGCGCTCAATATGGCGGTTGATTTCCTGTTGATGGTCGCTGTAATAGCTCAATGCGTCAAAGATCTGTGCGAGGGTCAGGTGTGGGAGCCGATTTGGGATGCTTTCCGGTGCGAGGCCTTGGCGCCAAAGCTCGACAATGGCACGAACAGGTGTACGAGTGCCGTTGATAATCGGTTCTCCGCTTAGGATTCGATCATCAGCCACAATATAGCGATGATTGGCTTGAAACTTTTCGGTTTTTTGTTCAGCAATTTGCATGGGCAAACCCTATTTCCAGTTTTCCATTTGCAGTGAAAATCACCAAAATTCAACCATTCGAGAACTTTACTCGGGAAAAGCTTTTATTGAATTTGGTGAGCGCATGGCTAAAGAGCAAGCAATATTTTTGGAATTCCAATCTTTGAAAGATAAGAATATCTCAAAAATCATCTTTGGCAATTTCGTGCTAATCAAATTCCGGAATGCTATTGAAAGCAATGCGCGTCGGCGCAGCATTTTTCACATCGTGAATTCCCCCCAAATAAACCGAATCCCGGCCATACCTCGCATTAATCGCATCGATCGCGCGGGACAGTTTTTCGCGCTTGCGATCATCAAAAAAAGAAAGATTGTGCAAATGCGCCGGCACCAATTCCAATAAAGTCACACCCACCGCCAGCGGTTTGCCCGCCGGGCAATTGCTCCACATCTGTTGCAAAGCTTCAAGTAACGTCATCGTATCCTGGCATTCAACCAAATGCAGCTTGTCGCTCCATTCGCCTTCGCCCATAAATTTGACGAAAACCGAAATGCTGCCGGCCCAATAATTCATCTTGCGCAAACGCGCCGCAGCTTTGTGCAATAATTTTTTAGCCACCGCATATGCACCTTCAGCATTGCGCAATTCCGGCGATAAAACATGCGAGTGCCCCACGGTGCGGCGCTGCGTTTCAAGATCGGGCAGATCGTCGCCGCGCAGCCAATGCCAAAATCTTTCGCCGACAATGCCGTTCCAAATCTTGATCATTTGCGTTTTGGAAAGGCCGCACAATTGCTCGGTGCTGTAAATGGCGTGCTGGTGTAAACGTTTGAGCATGCGGCGGCCAATGCCGGGAAAATCCTGCAATTCCAGCGTGTATAAAATCTGCGGCAAATCCGAAGCTTGAATCACCACCAAGCCGTCGGGTTTTTGCATGTCGGTCGCGACCTTTGCCAAAAACCGATTGGGCGCAAGGCCGATGGAGCAGCGCAGTGTGCTGCCCACTTGCGCGCGAATCGTTGCTTTCATTTGGTGCGCAATCGCAACGGCCTTGCTCAATTGCTGCTCGCTGCCCATCAACCGGCAGGCCATTTCATCGATCGACAACACGGCGGCCACCGGCAAACAATCTGTGATCGCTGCGACGATCTTGTGGTGATATTCGACGTACACGCGATGCCGCGCTTCGATCAGTTGAATGCCGGGGCAAAGCTTGCGCGCGTCGGCCACCATGGTGCCGGTTTTCACGCCGAATTTCTTGGCTTCATAACTCGCCGCGATGCAGCAAGTTCTGTCTGTCATCACCGGCACCACACCCACCGGCTTGCCGCGCAATTCCGGCCGCAGCTCCTGTTCGATGGAGGCGAAATAGGAATTCAGATCGATGAAGAGCCAGTGCAGCGCGTAAAAAGAATGGTCCGTTTCCACACGACAAGCTTTCTTTTTTGACGATTCCTCGGGGGCGTTTTTGCGTGTCTTCCAACAAGTTCTGCAAATAAATAAAGCATACCATTTGGAGACGAGGACCATCATTTCGGCATAACGAGAGGAATCATTTGCCTCTTATTTTTGCGGTAGATCTTAAAATCATCATCGAGGGTCATGATTTCAGAACTTGCATATTGTTCGGACATGCGCACCAACCACGCATCGGCAAAGAACATTGGAATATTCTGGTAACGCAGTATGAGCTTTGCGATGTTTTCTATTTCGCTTTCGAACCGGAAGGGAAAGAGAATCTGTCGTGTCGCAAGCAAATCGAAAAGTTTTTCAGCACCACGGGCTATTTTACGCAACAAAAAACGAGATTCAGCGATCACTGCCTCACAGCTAAGAAGCGGAGGTGATAGCTGGCCAAGCTGCTCTTTCACCCAAGTATGATCCTTTTCTTGCCGGTTCAAATAGGCAACTATGATTCCAGTGTCGACGATCACAGTGCGTCTCTCATCGCCCAAACCCTTCCATGTATTTTTTGTTACGCGCTAAATCCGAAGGCCCTTGCACGCTTCCGGCTAGATGTTTGGTCAATTCATAAAAAGAAGGTTGACCATTGCTCGCACGCTTTTCAAGATGCTTCAAGTAAACGCGCAAAGCCTGGTCAAGCACATCTTCTTTCTTTTTCAATCCAGATAGCTTTTGAGCATGCTTGACAAGCATATCAAGCTTGGAAGCGCTTTTGATTGTGGGTTGTGTTTTTCTCGACATAGATTTCCTCTGTCAATCGGTTTTTTGAAGTTGCTCGCTCTTTGCGCTGAGCGCCGAGTTTGGGCGCTATTGCTTCACCACGATTTGCCATGCACACTGGCAAGCGGTTCTTTCTCATATTCATTCTCCTGCCCGCGCGCGGCAATGCTTTGCTCCCAATTCGCCGGCAAATCCATCACCGCGCTGCATTTCTTGCACGTGCGGCGTTCCAGAGAAGAATAAAAATTGCGCATCACCATGGGGAACTGCTTGACGATGTCTTCGAGAAAGAAACATTCTTCATACAAAAGATTGCCGCATTTTTCACAAAAATACATGAAGCCGTCTTTCTCGCCGGGCTGGCGATGCTTTTCGATGATCAAGCCATAAGTGTTTACGAAGCGCTGCGGCGAATGCGGCACCTTGGGCGGAATCAGAAACATCTCGCCCTCGCGCAGGTCCACGGTTTTGTGCTTGCCTTCATGATAAAGGCCGATCTTGATGTCCCCCTTGAGTTGAAAGAACAGCTCTTCACTTTCATTATAATGATAATCCTTGCGCGAATTGGGCCCGCCCGAAACCATGACGATGAAATTGTCATTGCCTTTGAACACGGTTTCATTAGTGACCGGCGGCATCAGTCGATGCTTGTTGCTTTCGATCCAGCCCATCAGACTGAAAGGCTCGAGCGGCTTTTGCACGTCGCGAATCGGCATGGCGAATTCTCCTTACCTTTGGTGTTCGCAAAAAACTTAGCCTGTCATCTCAGAGGAATCTTGTGACGCACGAGTACCGAGCTAAATTTTTACAAGATTTTTTCAGAATGACACGAAAGGCAAGGCCTTCTATTCGTTTCATTCCAGTACTGCAATACATTTCAGCTCAATCGCAATCGGCGTGGGCAGGGCATTCACTTCCACCGTGGTGCGGCAAGGTTGATTCTCTTTAAAGTACTCGGCATAAACGCGATTGAAGATCGGAAAATCGACTTTCATATTTGTCAAGAACACGGTGACATCGACCAGATTGTTCCAGCTCGCGCCGGCTTCTTCCAAAATTAAACGAACGTTCTTGAAAACCGCATGGCATTGCGCGGCGAGGTCATAAGAAATGATATTACCATGCGCGTCCAATTCCACGCCGGGAATCTTTTTCGAACCCCGCTCGCGCGGGCCGAGGCCGGATAAAAAAAGCAGATTTCCCACGCGCCGCGCGTGCGGGTAGGGACCCACCGGCTCCGGAGCGTGCTTGGAAACGAGTGAATGATCAATCATACAATTTCACGCAAACATTCTTCGCTTCGGTAAAGAAGCGCAGCGCTTCCCACCCACCTTCGCGGCTCACGCCGGAATTTTTCACGCCGCCGAAAGGCGTGCGCAGGTCGCGCAGCATCCAGCAATTGATCCACACGATGCCGGATTGAATTTGATTGGCAATGCGATGCGCGCGTGAGAGATTCTCCGTCCAAATGATCGCCGCAAGGCCATAGCTCGTGCCGTTGGCATATTGCAAAACTTCTTCTTCTGAGTCAAACGGCATCAACGTCACCACCGGCCCGAAAATTTCTTCTTGATTGGTGCGGCAATTATGGGGCAAATTTTCAATTACCGCCGGCTCGACAAACCAGCCGTTGCGACAGCGGCCTTCGGGGTGAATCTGCTTGCCGCCGCACAAAATTTTTCCACCTTCTTCTTTGGCCAGTGTAATATAGGATAAAATCTTCTCCAAATGCTGCTGCGACACCACCGCGCCGATCTGAGTATCTTCTTGCAGCGGGTCGCCGATTTTCATTTTTTCCACGGCCGCGACGAAATCCTCGCGAAACTTCGCATATAGTGATCGTTCGATAAAAATCCGCGAACCGCACAGGCAAATTTGGCCTTGATTCGAGAAAGAAGAGCGCAGCGTCGTGGCCAGCATTTCTTCGTAACGACAATCGGCAAAAATAATATTCGGATTTTTTCCGCCCATTTCCAAAGAAAGTTTTTTGAACATGGGCGCCGCCACGCGTGCAATCTCTGCACCTGTACGCGTGCTGCCGGTGAATGAAATCGCTTTGATAGCCGGATGTTTGGAAATTGCCTCGCCCACTTTGTGGCCATAGCCCTGCACGATATTCAAAACCCCGGGCGGCAAGCGCGCTTCGTTGCAAATTTCAGACAGCATGAAGGCGGTCATGGGAGTGATTTCTGAAGGCTTGCCAATCACACAATTGCCCGCCGCGAGAGCGGGCGCGATTTTCCAGGTAAAAAGATACAAAGGCAAATTCCATGGCGAAATGCCGGCGACGACACCCAATGGGTGCCGCAAAGTGTAATTGATTGCGGCGTCTTCCATCGCATGCGCTTCGCTGGCAAAATGCATGATGCCGCCGGCGAAGAAACGAAAGTTGCTGGAAGCGCGCGGAATATCCACGCTACGCGCGAGCGCCAAGGGCTTGCCGGTACCAACGGATTCGGCCAAAGCCAGCTTGTCGAGATTTTGATCGATCAAATCGGCAACACGCATAAGAATCTTCGCGCGCTGCTCGGCCGGCGTTGTTGACCAATTTGGAAAAGCACTTGCAGCCGCTTCGACTGCCAGAGCAATATCGCGCTCGTCCGAATCCGGTGTGTGCGCATAAACTTCGCCGATGGCAGGATTAAAAACATCGATATATTTGTTCGAACTCGGCGTGTAGAATTGGCCGCCAATATAATTCTTAATTGTCTCCATCATTTTTACTTGCTTCATTATTTTGGGCCTCATTGATGTGGAACTGACCAATCAGCGCAGTTACTTGGAGCTTGAGCTTGGGCAAGTCATTTTCCACTCCAGCCCATACCGCGCCCAGGTCGATTTTAAAATAATGATGCACCAAGATGTTTCGCATTCCGACCAAATCTTTCCACGGCACTTCCGGATGATGTGCTTGAAACTCAGACGACACCGCACGGCAGGCTTCGCCAATGATTTCGAGATGGCGAATGACCCAATTTTGAATCAATTCTTCTTGATCAAACGCCTCGCGACCGCGCGCAGCGTATTTTTCGATATTCTGAATGGCTTCGAGAATATCGAGAAGCCATTGCCGATCGTCTCTCATAATGGTTTTGCTTCCTGCAACACCTGTTCGCGAATCCTTTCGCGCAAACCGGCGGTGGTTACTACATCAACCGGACAACCCAATAAGTCTTGCAGTTCCATGAGCAATCCGCCGAGCTCGAGCAAGCTGCGCCCCGGCTCTAAATCGACCAAAAAATCAACGTCGCTTCCTTCGATGGCGTCGCCTCGCGCTATCGAACCGAAAATACGAACATTGCGTGCGCCACGCCTGGCAGCAAGCTGCAATATTTCGTTGCGCCGGTCCTGTAAAAGTTTTGGGATAGATGCAGGTGTGATTTGTGCCATGACGATTTTCCCTATTTTGTACCATTCATCGCAGTATAATAAAATCCCAAATTCCGCTTGATTTCTTCCGGCAATTCCGGCAATTCCGAGCGCGGGATTAAAAACGTCGATAGATCAAACAAATCCGCAAAGACTTTGTATTTCTCCACGGTGGCACGCAGATAATGATAGCCGGTCGAGCCACCGGTGCCGATTTTGTTGCCGATCATGCGGTGCACCATCAGCGCGTGGCGGGAGCGCCAGGTGGTAAACAACTCGTCGATATCGACTAACACCGTCAACAAACGAAAAGGCTGGTGCAAAATCGGTTCGTCGCGATAGAGATGAATCAACAATGCAGCTTGTGTGGCTTGATAAGACAAGCGCCGGCGGCCTTTTGCAATCAGCTCGCGATGCTTGGCTTCCTCCAACAAAGCCGAAAAGCTTTCTTCATTCGAAGCAAGTTCTTGCAATTGCTTTTGCTTTTCTTCCGGAGTCGAAAGCGAATTAGTGAGAATCGTTTCGCGATCGCGGTGCAATAATTTTTCGACCGAGGCGCGATACTCCTTCCAAAAATTAAAGCCTTCGAAATCCAGAAACGGCGTGCGTTCGAGCCAGCGTTCGACGAGCTGGAACAACGGCGTATGCTTTTCAGATTGCTGCAAAATTGCGCGATGCGCCGGGCTGACGTGCGCATAATACGCTTCTTTGTTGAAAAGCAGGCGCTGATCCGGCTTGATGCCGAGCATGTTTTCGATCAAGCGAAATTGCACGCTTTGAAAACCCGAGGCCGGCAGCAGGTAATCGCGAAATTCCAAAAAGTCGAGTGGAGTCATGGTTTCCAGCACGCGCAACTGATCGATCAGCAGCTTCTGAATTTCCGTGATGCGGCTAAGTCGCGCGGCGGCAATTCCGATGTTTTTTTCATCGACATAATCTTTTTCAAAAAGATCGATGACAGAGTCCAGCTCGTGCATGATTTGCTTGAACCACAATTCATAAACTTGATGCACGATGATGAACAACGTCTCGTCGTGCGCGGGCTCGCCGTGTTTCGCGCTTTCCGGGAACTGGCTGTCAAGCAGCCGGTCGAGCTGCAAATAATCGGCGTAATAAACGGGAGGATGTGGCTTGTTCATGGCTCGTGTTGAAACGATGTTCGTGAATATAATTGCAAAGGGGATTTGTGACGCTGGAAAAAGAAAAGCAATCAACGGATGAAAATCAAGCGGGAATAAAATTGCGGCGTATTCATGTCATCTGGAAGAATCTTTTTCAGCATGAGCACAATATTTCATTCCCCAAAAAGATTCTTCCAGAGAAATGACAACGACGTAGGAGCGCGCCAAGCACTTACAATAGCCCAAAAAGCCGTTAAGATTGCACGCGTATCGCTTCCCGCGCGAAATTCACCAATTCCCAATACGGCGGGCGATACCCTTTTTCTTGTTCGAAATTTTTGGCACCATACAGCACTTTTTCCTTCAAGGCGAGATGCGTTTTCGAAAACTGCTCGTTGCGCAACGCCGCCGTGGCGCTCATGCCTTCCGGAATCGGGCCGACTTTGCCAATAGCATTCAGAAGAAAACTGTATGCCTTCGCCATTCTCGCCAGAGGCAGCTTGTGCCACGCATATTCCAAACGATTGCCTTCTTCTGCGCCTTCGAGCATGGCGTCGATCACGGCGTTGTCAACGTGATCTTGCCACAATGTTTCGGGATCGCGCCATTCTGCGATCACGCGCAATTGCGGATCGTATTCGAGATCCGCCGGTTCTTGCGTTTCAAAATGTTTCACGCCGAAAGCTGAAAGCCAGGACATGACACCGGGCGAAGAGATGTGTGAAATGCCCATCCACAAATTAACGTCCAGTTTTTCATACGCCGCCGAAGCCACTTCCGAACAAAACAACCTGGCGTGATCGCGATAGTTCATTTCGAAATCATATGGAATATGCTGCTCATGGATTTGCTGCAAAGCTTGGGTTGCGGCTTGATGCGGCAGCATGGGCTTGGCAACAAGCGCCGGCAAATCCGCACGCAAACGCAGCACCAGCAGACGCAATTTTTTGTCTTTCAGATATTCTTCTAATGTCGAAATCGCCACGCCGCGTTCGATGTGCGCTTCGACAATAGAGGCCAAGCCGGTGTTCTCGTCCACGTGCACGAGCGCAATGTGCGAAAAGTTTCCCGGATAATCATTGCCGCGTGCGATCAAAGCAGAAGTGGGCGCGCCGCCGCGCGATACTAAAATGTCGCCGCTGTGAATGGTGACGCCCAAAATTTTAGTTGCAGGCGTTTGTGACGGCTCATTTTCTCCCCAGGTCAATGCCAGCAAAGAATCCGGAGGCGCTTGCAGCATGGCTTCTTCCACCGCAGCGCGGCTGCCGTAGAGCAGGCGATAAAGGCGAATGCGCGCCGCGGCTTCGCTCAAATTCCATTTTTCTGATTGCTCTTTTACCGCGGCGCGCAATTGACTTTGTAAAGTGACGTAGCTTTGCAAGTACGACGGACAGGCTGCAATCATCGGCGCCAGCGCGAAAAATGTGGTTTCAATCTCCGCAAAGACAGGCGCAGCCGGATCAAAATTTTGTAGGGATAAAGCGGCGAGGAGGTTTTGTTCGCGTGCCAGTCCGGCTTTAACTTGCATGGACAAAGATTCGCAGGGCTGTGCGTGCGCTTCACGAAAGCGCGCTTCGAGGCCGGACCAATATTGGTCTTGTTGCCATGCAAACGCTTTCGATTCGCCAACAACCGGCGGGGCGGGTTCAGAAGAAGGTATCAAAAGAATGATGTAGATCGCGATCAGAGCGATGATGAGATATGTGAACCGGGAACGCATGCGGGAAATCATTCACTTTATAGGTTTTGGAATGAATGAGCTTCACCCCAATATTGTCATTCAGGAGGAATCTTTTTCAGCCCCTGGAACAATGCCAAATCAAGCAACAATCTCAATGCTTAAAAAGATTCTTCCAGAATGACAAAGCGTGTGGTTTTCAAAACAGTCATTGCGCAGCACGTTCAAAGCAATTTCACCGCCGTGAATATTTCAATAAATTTCACTTCGAAAACAATTCCGCCCACGATCAACAACACCAAATAGATGCCAATGAAAATGACGAAGCTGGTGACCAGGAAGGGCACGAGCTTGTATAGCGGTGTGGCGAGCAGCAGAGGCAAGGCCATATAAAAAAGAAAAGCGCAATAAGCCGCGCCGATCAGCCAAAGAATGCCGCCGGCAATGGGAATGAAGTTGAGTGCGCCCGCCACAAACACCGGCGTTGAGCCAAAAGCAACTACTTTGAGAGCACGGCTTACGTCTTTTTGCGCTTCGAAACTGGGCGCGAGCAGATGGATCAAATAAGCGCTGAGATCGACGCTCACCAGTGCAATCACATAACTCACCAGCGCCGCGCGCAGATTGATGAGAAAGTTTTCGTATTTGGCCACGCTGATCAAAAAACCAATCGAAGGCAAGGCCGCCACCCAGATGACGTACTTCAAAAAGATTTGCAAATTGGTGATTTTCTCGTCGCGAATGTGTTCCCATTCTTGGGCGGGATTGAACAAAATGCCTTGCAAGCGGGTGAGCGGGTACATCCTTCCTCCTTCGCGCAGCGGCGCGGGGTGATCGAAGTATGCAATTTTGATTTGGGATTGCGCGAAAGGTAGTATTGCGAGGGAGGAATGTCAAGATGGAAGTTTGCTCTCCGATATCGCGTTCAAGGATGATGGGCAACTGCGCGAGGCGCGATACGTTCAACCACCCATTTTGCAACCAAGCGCGGCACTTCAGTTTGTTCTTTCTGGGCGCGATGCTCGACCGCGGCAATTTGCTCGTGGTTCAAACCGAGCAGACGATACAGCTTTTTCAGCTCCAGTTTCTGCCACAATTCCGGCGCGATCTCGAAGCCGGCTTCCTCGGTTTCATCCCAAATATTTCTTGCTTAACCCGAATCTTGGAGATCCCTGACGTGGCCGAACTGACTCTAAAACTCGACGATCAACTTGCTACGCGCTTATCAAGTGTTGCCCGTGAGCATTACGAAGGCGATCCTAATGTCGTCGTCTCTGATGCGCTCTGTCTTCTTTTTTTGCAGCCGATTCGAAAAGAGCGCCGCAGAGTAGCCAAGGTGATCGATGAAATTCGCACGCACGCGCAGGCCGCGGGTGGTATCACGGAAAAAGAAATCGATCAAGCCGTTGCTGCATATCGGCAGCGCAATAAAGCTGTGCGATGATCCGCGCTGTTAAAACACCGAACATTTCCCTCGCAAGTCCTAACAGGGCCTCCGCATTGTGAAAATATCCGCCTTTCTGAAGGAGTTAAAAAAAACAAATTCTGACTTGAGAAGTGTGTGCCATCAAGCCGCTTTCGCACGTCTTGGACGACCAGCCTTTTGCAAAAGTTGGCGTTGAGAAAAACACTGTTCCGTCTCTTCTGCTTGCGCGCAGCGTTTCTTGGGGTCGAGGCTCTTGGCTTTGTTCAAACGGTTTTGCACCAGCTCGCAGACGGCCCGATAAACTTCTTTGCATTCCGCTGATGTAAGACCGAGCGTGGCGAAGATGATATTGTCGAGCGCTCTACGGTCGGCTTGTTCTCTTTCAAAAGCAACATCGCCAATGCTTCGTAGGCAGAGAGGTTCAAATGCTCTTGATAATGCTTGTTGATACTTGCTGTCCAATGGGAAAGGAATGGGGATCCGTTTCAAATCCGGCATTGTTATATCCAGTGCTCCCTGCCCTAATTTGGTTGAGCCGTATATTTCTTTGAATAGTGCGAAATAGGTTGAATTGAGAATTGCTGCCAAAGGTTTCTCGTGGCTTGAATCATGCGGATAAAAGCGATAGAAACGAACCGCAACGAAACGTTGTGGGTTGTAAAAGGATTTATGCACATCATTATAGTTTCTCATCACCAATAGAGGCCCAGATTCTCGCGCTTGTCGTGGCGCTTTCCACCAAGGGCTCTGGGAAGAAGTGACACTGCGCTTATTGAAACCAATACTTTCACCCCATTTAATGTATTGCCAAAGCTTACGCTGAGCCAAACCAGGCGTTTCTGGCGGTATATCCAAAACAAGTGCGTCGGCTTTATCGATTAGCAGCCCATTAATCGTTGTAGATTTAACCGCTGGCCGGAGGAATTCACGTTCAATGAGAAAATTTGGCCTTCCATTTTCTCGTCCCTCTTCTGAAACATTTGTAACGAGATAATACTTACCGTCCTTGTTAGCTTCAAATTTGGTGAATATAAAAAAACCGTCAGCCCCGCCAGTATTTAAATAGCTTTGCCCCCTAACAAAATCTCCGAATGATCGCCCAACGTTTTGTAGCTTTTCAAGCAACAAAAAGAAAACTTCCGGCGCACGCAAATACTTGCCGCCCCATTTGTCACCTGAGAATACCAGTTCGCCATTTTCTTTCTCCTTCAAGCCGGCTTGCCAAAGCTCTTTTTGTGTGATAGGAAAAACACGGTAATCATCATTGGAGGTGATTGTGGTTGCTGCGTGAATTTTACGCAAATTATCAGCATCAGCCGATTCCTCAAACGGCCGGTGGAACATTACGAACCGGGCGATATTATTCGTTGCGATGCTCAACTGCTGTTGGCCTTGCTCAAAAACCCGTTTGGCGGCCGCGCTATCTTTTACGAAAAGATTGATAGTTGTGTTAACATCAGCTTTTTTGAACGAACGCATGGCGCTATTGTCGAAAATCGCTTTCACGCGCGCCGTGCGCAACAGCATCTCCTGCAATTTGCCGCCGTATCCTACATCCAGCCATGAATTGGAGCAAATATAGCAAAGCACGCCTTTTTCTTTGAGCAAATGCAAACCTCGCAAGAAGAAGAAAACGTACAAGTCGCTTCGGCCGTTGATTTTTAAGTCGTGCTCGGAAAAGAGTTGGTGATACGTTTTGATCAAATCTTCTTTGGCGAGATCGATGCCGGATCGTTTAAATAAGTTATTGATCTCTTCCTGGCACAAATATGGCGGATTGGCAATGCAAATATCAAAGCCAAAAATTTTCAAATCTTCGTCGAAAATCTCGACAAAGTGAATCGGCCAAAGAATATGCGGGAAGGGTTCGGAATCGTCAGGCAAGTCAAGTCCCAAGTTGTGCACGAATTCTTTTTCCTTCTGTGCAATTTTCAGGCGCAAATCGGGTTTGTTGACTTTCGCGAACTGAGGCTCATGCTTCTTGCGCTCTTCCAGATTGAAATAAAGATCTTTGAGTTCGCGCAGTTCTTTGATGTTGGCCATAAAAAATGCGTCGCCGGTCGCGGCGCGGAGAAATTGCGTATCGAGATTGATGAGCTTGCCTTTCGCCTTTTCACCCTTGCCCAGCGCAGAAACCAGGCTTTCGCCCGCGCGCAACTTGAAATCGAGATTGGGCAGCGTTGGAATTTTCTCGAAATCATCCGGCGAGTTTACGGGCTGATCGAAATCCACCACCAATGAAAGCCAAAAACGCAGCTTGGCAAACTCGACCGCGTGATAATCGATATCCACGCCATAAAGGTTGTTTTGTATGATCGCCAGCTTCAAATCGTAACGGCACTTGGGATCGAATGACTTTTTATCCAGAATGTAGCGCAATTGGCTGGCAGAGATGCGCTCGGCAAGTTTTTCACAAATTGCGACCAGCTCCTGCAACATGCGAACCGGATACGCGCCCGATCCCACAGCCGGATCAAGAATTTTAACGCGGAAAAGCGCGCTGTAAATCTTGAGCGCTTCTTCTTCGGAGAAATTCCGGGGCTGATGTTCATCCACCAATTCGGAGATCGACAGTGGGCTGGCTGGAGTGTGTTCTTCCAAATAAGTTTTGAGCGCTTCGCGGCACATCAGACTGACTTCGGTGGGTGGCGTGTAATAGGCACCCTGTCCATGCTGGTCGGAAATGAGCATTTCGTAGGCATAACCGAGAAGGTCTTCCGTGAGCGCCACCTCAACATCATAAACATTTTCTTGAATGGTGAAATTATACGCATCGAGCAAACGGGAAAAGATTTGATCGAACACTTCGTTGTCGAGCTTTGCTTCCCAATCCTTGTCCGATTTTTCATAGAGAGAGCCGTTGAGGAAGGGGACATAACCAATGCGCGCGTCGCCGCTGTTGGGCTGGTTCAATCCACAAAAGAAAAGATGCCGAAAGAACTCCGACCATTGATTCTGGTTTTGAAACTGGGCGCGCTTGCGCTGCAGAAACTCGCGGCGCTCGCGTAGCGTATCCTGTGGATTGACGAACAGCCAGCCTTTGCGCTCGAGAAATTTCAGAAACAACAAGCGATTAAGCAGCAACTGCGCAAATTGAGGCTTATATTTGGCATCGAGATTGTGAATGCCTTTCTGAATATCTTTGAAAACTTTTTCAAGCTCATCATAGAACTTGTCAGTGAGCGCCTGCACGTCCCAAGCCTTCAGCCATTGCTGCTGCAATATGCTTTGATCCTCGGGAAACCGCAGCGCTTCCAAATTATGTTCGCACACGGTGCGCAGATAAGTTGAGCCATGCTCCCAGCCGAAAGTCGAGAGCTTGGCCGTGTTCCATTTCTCGCCTTCGAAATGAGCGAAGGTGTAATCTTTCCAATCGGGGGTGCAGATCAAAATCACATTTTCTGCGGAAAAGCTGGGCAAAGAAGTCGATTTGCCGCGCCATTCTTGCAGGCCGCGAATGATCTTGCGCAGATGGGTCACGTAAGGTCGCGGCGTGGCGAACTTAATCAAACAAATGCCTATTGGCTGGTTATTCACCATAGGCGCAAGTTGGGAAATTTGCAGGCGAGTTTCTTGCTCGGAGAATTTGAAGTCTTTGACAAGATCGGTGGGGAACGTGATCTTTTCAAAAGAAACATTTTCAGGAATCCGCCAGCCTAATCCTTTGCTCGGGTCAGGGTCGCGGAGAAAACTCAGAAAATCCTGTTCGGAAGAAATAGCAGAAATACATTCGGGTCGAATCATGGTGGGCTTGCCCCAAAGTTGTGTGTCGAGAAACTTGAAAGTGTCCCATCACGGCCCGTGATCCTTTTCGCTGGAGCGAAGTCGGACTTGCGCATTGCAGTGCCGACGTCATCTCTCTCGCGCGAGCTCGATTTCACAATCTTAAAGTAGGGGCAAGCGACTGCGAGTGCAGTCTTTTCGATGTTAAGATTAAGCCACGATCAGTTATTCTGCGTTTATAACCTCCATCCAACACAACAAAGTGATTTTGTTTTTGTCAGCGCCGTCTGCCAATTGCGCCATGGTCAATTGCTGCGCTCGGGCTTCGTGGGCGCGAATGTCCGCTTCGATTTCTTGCAATTGCTTTCTACGCTCAGCCACAGAGAGAGCAGTAAAGCGCGGAGTTTCGGGCGTGCAGGCAATCAACGCCTCAATCGCTTCGAGGCCGCGCAAAATCTGTTTCTTCTCGGTGCAAAAGAACCATTCGACTGAAAAACTGTCAACGCCATTGGGAATGCGGTAACAGGCAAATAACCCCGCCAGATGATGCGGCGAGCGCAGCTTGCCGCTGAAGAGACGCCGCGGCGCGTTTGCCAATTGTTCAAACAAGCTGGGAAATTCTCTTTTCAGCTCACGCCACCGGCTGCGAATTTTTTCTTCCGGGGATTCGCGGCTGGGATCGTCCATATTCCCGACGAAATCACGCAAGCCTTTGTAATAATCATCCGGGGTCAAAACTTTTCCGCCTTCGATGCCGAGTGTTTCGCTGATCAGCCAAAGCTTATTGGCCAGTCGCTCGTACAATCGAAACATGGTTCCCAGCTCATCGGTGAGCATGGCGTTCCAAAAATGAACCGTGTTATCCGTGCGGTCAAGCAAAGCTTCTTTTTCTCGATCCAGCCGGCGATCTATGCGACCGATTCTTTGCATCAAGCGCACCGGATTCCAATGCAAATCATAATTGATCAACAACCGGGCGTCCTGCAAGTTCAAGCCTTCGGACAAAACGTCGGTGGCAATCAACACACGAATGGAATCTTTGCGTGCCTGTTGCAGCTCGCCGGCTGATAACTCGTTGTAAACCGGTGCGAAGCGCTGAATAATGGTTTCGCGTTTCTTGGTTTGGCTGTCAACCTCGGCAATGGCATCATCAGGAAAATGACGAGTCAATTGCTCAAAAAGATAACGCGCCGTGTCGCGAAACTCGGTGAAGATGACCACTTTTTCCCTTTGCAAAAGCTGGTCTTGCAGCAACAGGTCGAGTAGCATTTTCAATTTGTCGTCATTGGCCTGGGTGACAGTTTGCGATAAATCGCGGATGAGGGCGGCTAAAATACCGGCGTCTTGTTGTGTCAAACGAATCATTTCATCGACGTCGTGGGTTTGCGACGACACCTGCGCCTCATCCAGATTTTCAAGGTCGTCTTCTTCAGTTTCTTGAATTTCGTCCAGCCAATCTTCGGGCGTGAGCATGCGCTCCGCAGCCTCCGGGAAGCGGCGGCGATAATGCGCCAGGATGGTTTGCAGTAACCCCTCATGCTGCGCCCGCCATTCTTGCCAAGCATGAGGAGCATGCGCGCGTAGAAACGAGCAAAATTTTTGCAGCAAATCTTCGCACGAGCTTTCAAAGGCCCGATATGAGCTTTCCAATCGTTTGAGAAAAATCGTGCGCAATAGGCCCAGCAGTTGCGTTTCCCGATTGCGCGCGGTCTTGTCCTGCGCGCCGTGTTTGAAAGCTTCGGGCGTGTAAATAGCGAGGCGAAGATGAGTCTCAGCATCGGAGGAAAAAGCTTGCACGACGCGATCAAAAAGCCCACCATAGATTTTTCGAATCGAATACCGGATGAGCTTTGGCTCGCTGCGCGGCGGAAAAATGACCTTATGGTTGGTCTGCTTTTCCGTTTGAATCGCGTATGCGCGGCTGCGTTGAATCAAAACATGTTTCAGCAAGCGGTCGCCGGATAAAATCTCACTTCTGTCCTGATTTTTGAGATCGAGCTGCAATTGTGCGTCCCCTTGCAAAGATCCTTCATCGAAAAGCCGTTTTTCCAATTGATTGAAATAAGCCGATAGCTTGCCATGAATGCCGAGCGAGGCAAAGGGCTTTTCTTCCTGCGCAAAATATTCGATCAAACGCCGCAGATCATGCAAGGTGTTGTTGATGGGCGTAGCGGTGAGCAAATAAAGTTGCTTGCGCTCGCTGTGGTCCGTGCGGCGCTGCATCAACTCCATGAGCAGCTCGCCGCGCTTGGTGGCGTGCTTGCGAAAATGATGCGCTTCGTCGATGAGGACAACGTCGGTGCGTTCACAAAGCGATTGAAACTTTTGTGGAGAGAGTTTTCCTTCCCGTCCAAAATCAGTGTGTGCATGAATTTCAAGCTGCGTTCCGAAAGCCACGTGTCCGGCGTTGATTTCCAAATGACGTCCCAGCTTGGGCTCCCATACGCTTTCCTTGGCCGATTTGGGGGCAACCAAAAGAATTCTTTTGCCTTCGTGCAGCAGCCTTTCGATCAACATCAAGCCAATAAAAGTCTTGCCTAAGCCCACTCCGTCGCAAATCAACGCTCCGCCCCAGCGGCGCGCCATGTTGAGCGCTTCGTTGTAGCCCTCAATTTGATAGGCGCTCAGCATTGGAAAGATTTTAGAATGCTTTTTTTCCCATTCGTCTTTCGGGTGGTCAGCGCCCGTCATGCGAAAATATTCGTCCAGTGCTTTGCAATAAATTTCAAAAGGCGAATACTCGCGTAAGTGAGGCTGAATGACTTGCAACAAAGCTTCTTTTACATCTTCACTCTCTTCCCAGTGCACTTCATACCAGGATTGCAAAGCTTGCAGTTGCAATTGATCGGTGATCAACAAATTGAGCTCGACGTTTTGGCGCAGGCCGGGCTCGGTAAAGTTGCTGGAGCCAACGAGGCCGTAATTCGATAAATGCGGCGGTGGCATTTTGACCAACAAAGCTTTGGCGTGAAACTTTGCACGCGTATAAACCCGCGCCAAAATGCGTTTTTCTTCGAGAGCTTTGCGAATAGCAGCAAGGCCCGATAAGTTATCGTCTCGTTCTTTTTCACGCTCAATGCTGGCTTCACTTATTTTGCGCAACGCCTCGACTAATTCCTTGTGCGTGCGTTTGGTGGTTTCATCGCCCATGAGCACGCGCATCTGATCAAGTCGATTCCAAAATGAATCCAAAGCCAGCAACGAGCCGATTTCAAAATATCCCGTTGCCACGTCGAGCGCTTGCGCTTCCGGCAGAAGTCGCTGCAGAGCAGCGAGCATGGTATTGGGAGATTGGTTGTCGATAATAGTGGGAAGTTTGGGAGAAGAAGATCGCCGAGAACTCATAATTGCCCCGCTTGTTGTCGCTCTTCTGAAGCATAATCAAACAAAAAAGGCTGCTGTAAATCAGCAGCCTTTTGGACAGTTCAGAAGAATCCTACCCACCAATTCATCGATTTGCAGATGGTGACTTGAGATAATAAATGCCGACAGCCACCGGAAACGTACCCGCCATTATCAGCCTTTTGGCAAGATTCTCTCGAGAGAATATTACAACGTTAAGCCCCCTTCGCTTCTCTAATGGCCTTCGTCACCTCCGGCACAATCTCAAATAAATCGCCGACGATGCCATAATCCGCCAGATCGAAAATCGGGGCGCGCTCGTCTTTGTTGATGGCCACGATCGTGCGTGCGCCTTTCATGCCCACGATATGTTGAATCGCGCCGGAAATGCCGACCGCGACATAAAGCTTTGGGCTGACCGTCTGTCCGGAAGAACCGATTTGGCGATCAATCGGCAGCCAGCCGTCATCGCACACCGGACGCGAAGCGGCAAGCTCAGCGCCCAACACTTTGGCCAGTTCTTCGACGATCGGTAGCTTGTCTTTTTCTTTGATGCCGCGGCCCACGGAAACGATAATATCCGCCTTGGTCAAATCGACTTTGCCTTTGACGCCTTCGAAGATTTCCAAAACTTTGGTGCGTAGTTTCACGCCGGAAAGATCGAGGCCCGCATCAACGACTTCAGCACTGCCGCCTTTTTGCAATTTGTCACTGCTGATTGCGCCGGCTTGAAAGCTGACGAAGTACGGCGGCACGCCGGTGAAAAAATAATCCGCATTGATCTTGCCCTGAAACGCCTGCCGCACAAAAATCAATTCGTTGCCTGCTTTGCGATAACCCACGCAGTCGCCGATCAAGCCGCAATTGAAACTGGTGGCGAGCTTGGGCAAATAATCGCGCGCTTGATAGGAATGTCCGGCGAGAATATATTTTGGAGAAGTTTTTTCAATCCATTTTCGGCTGGCGGCGCTGAAACCATCGGGCGTGTAAAAAGCTAATTCTTTATTCTCCGCAAAAGCCGCTTGTTTGATTTGTGCTGCGGCAACTTCTTTGGCGGCGGCAGAAGCGTTCTTTCCCAAAACCAAAGCCTGTACTTCTGCGCCGAGGCTCGCGCCGATTTCTTGCCCGGCGGCCAAAGCTTCCCAGCCGATGCGACTCACTTTGCCGTCGTTTTGTTCGACGATGACTAAAATGTGATGCGACATTTCGTTCTCCGTTTGAATCGAATTTGAAATCGAAGTCGTTAGATTAGATTCTGATTGTTTTTGGCAATGCACTCTTTTACATTTAACATGCTAACGAAAGGTGAAAAATATGGAAGAATTGACACTCGTTTCTCATCACCAGCGCCCGCTCAAGCCCTTGGTTGAAGCAGCCTTGAAAAATGAATTGCGTCTGGTACAAACCGGTATTCAAAGAAGTCAACAAAAGCTTCATGATTTCGAAACACGATACGACCTTTCCACTAGTGATTTTTTACGACGCTTCGAGAGCGATCAACTGGAAGAAACATTGGAATTTGCCGAGTGGATCGGTGAATTCCGTTTACTGACGCGCTTACTGGAAAAATCGCGAGTATTGCAAGAGGTTCGATTTGCTGATTGAGACCTACTTCCAGCAAATCCAGAACGCGATCAACGCTGGCGCGGCTGTTCAATCTTTCAATATAACATTTGATAAGCGCGGCTCGCACACCGGCTTCATTCGTGCGGAAATTCATTTCATCGACAATTCCATACTGCATGTACGGGAATACGTCGATGTTGAAGTTGGTATCGAGCGCTTGATGTACACTTACCACTTTGTCGATTCCCTCGACCGGCTCATCTTTCGTTATGACAACACTGGCCATCACAAAAGCTTGAACCTACCTACTTACCCTCACCACAAGCACTTGGGCGGCTCGAACGAAATCTTGTCATCTCCAGCTCCTGAATTTGCTGCCGTTCTAAGCGAAATTGAAGCTGTATTAACGTTGCCCGAGTGAACTCCAATTACTTTTCAAATCACTTTCGCTTCATTTTTCAACTTCTCCGCCAATTGCGCCGCGATGCTCTTCGCGTCGCCGGTGAGCATTTGCGTGCGTTTGGTTTTGACCGGCGCGTACATTTTATGCAGCTTGACGTTGCCTAAAGACAGATCGACGCCGGTGTCTGCGAGCGCCAATTCCTGCATTGGTTTTTTCTTCGCGGCCATGATGCCCTTGATGGTGGCGTACCGAATGGCCGCGAGGCCGGATTGAATCGTGAGTACCGCGGGCATGGGCAATTCAATATATTGAAACCAGCCGCTTTCCAACTCGCGTTTGATTTTGAGCACGTTGCCGTTGACTTGAATTTCCATCACCAACGTCGCATGCGGCATGCCCAATAATTCCGCGAGCACCACGCCGGTTTGGCCGAAGCCCGCGTCATCGGATTGCAAACCGGCCAGCACCAAATCCGGGTTTTCCGGTTTGATGGCGGCCGCCAAAACTTTCGCGGTGAGAAAAGGATCGCTAATCGGTGCGTCGTGATTCACCACGATGGCGCGATCTGCGCCTTTGGCCAGCGCTTGTTGAATGGCCTGTTTGATGCGGCCCGGGCCGATCGCTACGACGACTACTTCACCGCCATGCGCTTCTTTCAAACGCAGCGCCGCTTCCAAACCGTAATGATCGCTTTCATTGATTTCATAATTGAGGTTTTTTTCATCGACCCAAAGATTATCCGCCGCAAGCTTGAGCTGCGAGTCTTTGAGCGGGACTTGTTTCATGCAGAGGATGATTTTCACATGACACTCCTGCTTGATGATACTTGCGACCTGAACTCATGGGACTTGCGGCAGAACATAAAGCAAAATAGCGAAGTAATGGCAAACACTTCCCGCCAATACAAACAGATGCCAGATGGCATGATTATACGGCAAGCTTTTCCACGCGTAAAAAATAACGCCCCAGCTATAGGCCAAACCTCCGGCTAAAATCCACATGAAACCTGCGAACGGAATATGCGCGAGCAACGGCTTGATGACGATCACCGCCAGCCAACCCATGCCGAGATAACCGAGCGTGGACAAGATTCTGAAGCGGCCAATAAAAAAGATTTTGAAGACGATGCCGGCCAGGGCCATTCCCCAAAGCAGGGCAAATAAAGTCCATCCCAATTCGCCGTGCAGCGTGATGAGCAGAAACGGCGTGTAGGTGCCGGCGATCATAATATAAATCGCGGCATGATCGATCGTGCGCAGCAGCCGTTTGAAATCAGGCAAAGGGATGGTGTGATACAGGGTTGAGGCCACATACAAGATGATCGAGCTCGCGCCGTAAATGCTGCAGCTCATCACGTGCCAAAGATTGCCGCTGCGCGCGGCCAGCGTGATCAAAACCGGCGCGCCGATCAGGCTCAACAATAATCCTAAGCCGTGCGTCAGGCTATTCGCGAGATCTTCATTGAGAAAATCAGGCGCCTTTGAAGGCAGCGTCATCATTCGAGTCCATTTTTTTTGTCTGCATATCGTGGGATCTGCGCTATAGTATTACCCTGAAAAAACTATCATGACTGCGAAGATTTTTTAAAGGCAAAACTATTATGGGCAAAACAATTAAAAATGCGCAGGCCGGGCAAAAGATATAAACCAAAACGATTGAAGCCAAAATGATTAAAAGCGGTTCAATGATTTTGTTTCAAGACAAGTACTTTTTTCGAAAGCAACATTTGAGGGGTCTCGAGAATGACAAAATAAATTCCGGTTGGGATTGTCGCAGTCGGCCAAACAAATTGATACCTTCCTGTATTCGTTTTATGATTATCCCAGCGCGCAATTTCACGGCCTGCCAAATCGATGATACGCACTTTGACATGACGCGTTTCTTTGGTCTTGAATGAAATCGTAATGTTTGATCGTGCCGGATTGGGGTAAGCAGTCAAATAGGATTCGGCTGTTTCGGAATTCAATCGATCAGCGTTATCATCAACACTGACATCTAAGTCAACGGCCACTGGCATGGTGATCTCTGGCAACTTATCGCCGTTGAGACCATGCGCAAAAACCCGTAAAGTGTCCCGCAAAATTTTATGAAGTACCCCCTCTCGCAGAAACAAATCCAGGCGGATGGAATCTTTCGGGAAAACTAAAAACGGCCCTTTGCAAAAAAACGTGTGCGAATATCTTCCCCCCTTATAACTCGGCTGAGAATAAAATAGCGAGGAGTTGCCGATTTTTACCGAATCAACAATGGTCAATCCCGCATTTGGATTGATGAACGAAATCGCGTGGTTTCTAACATTCTGGCTAAAGCGCAATTGCTTGGGGCTGAACATGAGGCCCGGCGGCCGCCCACGAAGCAAAGATCCCAAAGTATCCTCTTGAATAATTGCTGCCTTCAATTCGTAAAAACTTGGTTCCCCCTCTCCGCCACTGGACCACTGAAATTCTCCTAATCCCTCCGCGGTTAGACGTTGAAAGCTGACCAAAAAAATAAACGTAAGCAGGTGGCGCACCGATCTTCGGCGTCCAAACGCTTCAATAGCTGAATGCTCAGAAAATAACAGAATGTTGTCATATGCCCCCAAATTAGTTATGATGGAATCCCCAACTTGGGCCCGCAGGCTATCTATCAAGAACTCCTCACCGGCCAAAGGCTGCTGCCAAGGATGGAGTTGATAGACATTCAAACTGGAGCTATCGACTCGCTGCAAGAATGTTTCTTTCCAAGTGATTCCCAATGTACCAGGGTCTTGCTCACCTTGCATATCATAAACCTTCCGTTCCAACACCGCATATTTTTTTCCATTGGCATGAATGCTGTCTTTTACGACAGAGAGCAAAATCCATCTTGGATAGGAAATGTGGCCTAAAAATAAAGACCAGCCTTCATAATCCCAAAGATTGCCGGTATGCAAAGGGACATGAGCCAACAAAGAGTCATTGCTTTGGGAATACGCCGCACGAGCAGAAAATGCCAGGCATAGAATGTAGAATAAAAGCTTCATACCCGGAATTGTGCCTTTCAAAGATTCGCGCTCCACCGATACCCATTGCCTTCATAAATCATCTCGGCCACTTGCTTGCGTTCGCGATCGATATTGTCGTCGATTTGCCGCGCATTGCGCCGCACGCGCCGCCAGGCTTCATCCATATAAGTATTGGCCAGCAACAAATCTTGCTCAACGCCGGCGTGTTTTTGTTTCAATAAAGTATTCACGCGCGAGATCACTGCCGCCATGCCAAAAAGATCGAGGGCCATGTCCGCCAGGCGGCGTTGGAGGAATTGTTTGAGAATGATTTCTTTGCCGTGCTTCATCAGCACGCGCTCGGTGGCGAGATGCAGCTCCTTGCCAAATTCATTGAAGCGGCCTGCCGCTTCTTGCAGCTTGGGATGAATCCCGGTGAGATGATCATGCGCCACCGTGTCTTTGACTTTGCCCACCGCAAACCCGGTCAACAAACCGAAGCCCTTGATGGGGTCGCGCAAAGCCTTGCCGATTTTTTTGAGATATTCGCCCGGACCTTCCATGCCCGAAAGCGCAATGAACGCGCGTAAAATCTCGTTCGTGCCTTCGAAGATCAAATTGATGCGTGAATCGCGCAGAACTTGTTCGTAGGGATAATCGCGCGAATAGCCGATGCCGCCGGCGATTTGCATGGCTTCGTTGGCCACGCGCCACACCGCCTCACTCACGAAGATTTTACTCGCCGCAGATTCCAATGAGAAATCCACGCCTTTGCGATCGGCGAGTGCGGTGGTCAAATACACCATGCTTTCGGCGGCATACGTTTCCGCCGCCATCGCCGCAATTTTTTCTTGAATCATTTCAAACTGGGCGATGGGCTTGCCGAATTGCTTGCGGTTTTTTGCGTGTGCGACCGACATTTTGAGCAGGGTCTTGCAGCCGCCCAGACAACCGCTCGCGAGCCCGAGCCGGCCGGTATTCAGAATTTCCATGGCCACTTTGAAACCGCGCCCCATTTGCCCCAGCATATTGCTCACCGGCACTTGAATGTTATCGAAATTCAACGAGGTCGTGTTTGAGCCGTGAATACCGAGCTTTTCCTCGGGCTTGCCCGAGGAGAAACCTTTGAAGCCGCGCTCGACAATGAAGGCCGTAATCTTTTCTTTCTTCTCGCCGCCTTCGTCCATCAACGTTTTCGCGAACACGGTAAAAATATCCGCGAGGCCGCCGTTGGTGATCCAAATTTTGCCGCCATTCAAGCTGAAAGATTTTTTGTCGGGATTTAAAACCGCTTTGGATTGAATGCCCGCGGCGTCGCTGCCGGCGCCCGCTTCAGTCAATGCAAACGCCGTCATCTTTTCGCCGCTCGCGATGACGGGAAGATATTTTTGTTTCTGCTCTTCGCTGCCGAACATGATCAGGCCTTTGGTGCCGATGGACAAATGCGCGCCCAACGACACGGCGAGCGAAGCATCGAACGTGCAAATTTCCTCGAACACGCGGCAATAAGCAGTTTGCGAAAGCCCCGCGCCGCCATATTCTTCTGGAATCGCGAGGCCAAAAAAGCCCAGCTCTTTCAAGCCTTGAAAAACTTCTTTGGGAATGAAGCCTTGGCGGTCAATCTCGACGGATTTGATGTTGTCGCGCGCGAACTCGCGGAAAGATTCGACGATGACGCGCAGATCATCGCGCTCCTCGGGCTTCATGACGGGATATGGAAAAATCATATCTTGCCGCACGTCGCCGGCGAACAGGGATTTGAGAAAGCTGCTGGTTTTTTCTTCGGAGGGCATGGGATACCTCTTTTTCGGCCACGGAATTACACGGAATGATTATAGAAACGCTTGGACTATGCACGGCTTCCCCAATTATTGTCATTCAGGAGGAATCTTTTTCAGCACTGGGCACAGTGGTTGCGCTGAAAAAGATTCCTCCTGACACAAGGCTTTCTTTTACGCAAAATTCTGTGTGTTTCCGTGGCTAAGAATAATCAGTGATAAAATTTCTTTTGCCCCGATTTCATTTCAACCAGCATCTCCGCCGGCCGGAAGCGCTCGCCGAAATTTCCGGCATAATGCTCCAAACGTTCGATGATGCGCGCAATGCCTAACGTGTCGGCATAGCGCAACAACCCGCCGCGAAAAGGCGGAAAGCCCGCGCCGAAAATCATGCCGGCATCGACGTCGTGCGGCCGGCGCACGATTTGTTCCGACAAACACCGCGCGGCTTCGTTGATCATGAGCAGCACGCAACGTTCCTGCGCTTCGCCTTTCTCAAATTTCGAGCCCGGCGCGGCCTGGCTTTGAAAGAAAGAATAAACGGTTTGATCGACTTTCTTTTCTTTGCCTTGATAAATGTAAAATCCCTTGCCGTTCTTTTTGCCCAACCGGCCTGCGGCCACCATTTGGTCAAGCCCGCCTGCAACGCCCATGCGCTCGCCGAAAGCAGCAATCAAAATGTGCGAAACTTTCGCGCCCACGTCGAGGCCGATTTCATCCATCAAATTGAACGGGCCCATGGGCATGCCAAATTGCAAAAGCGCTTCATCTATTTGCTCAATGCTTGCGCCTTCCAACAAAATGCGCGAAGCCTCGGCCAGATAAACCGCGAGAATGCGATTTACCAAAAAGCCGGGCGCGTCTTTCACCACGATCGGGGTCTTGCCCAATTTTTTCGCAAACGCAACCACACTGGCAACGGTTTGGTCGCTGGTATGTTTGCCGCGGATCACTTCCACCAAAGGCATGCGAGACACGGGATTGAAGAAATGCAAGCCACAAACCTTATCGGGCCGTTGCGTCGCCTCCGCCATCGCCGTGATCGAAAGCGAAGAAGTATTGCTTGCCAATACCGCTTGCGGCGGAAGAGTTTGGTCAAGCTCGGCAAAAACTTTTTTCTTGATGTCGAGGTTTTCGACGATGGCCTCGGTCACCAAATCGACGCGATGAAAGCCGGAATAATCGATTGCGCCGGTGATCAACGCCATTTTGTTTTGCATCTCTTTCGGCGACATGCGGCGCTTCTTCACGGATTCGGAAAAAACTTTGGCCGCCGTTTCCGTGCCCTTTGCTACTGCGGCGTAATTGATGTCCTTCATGCGCGCGGGCAAATTGTTGTGCGCCATGAGCTGCGCAATGCCGCCGCCCATTACGCCCGCGCCCAGCACGCCGATACGATTGAAAGATTGAAACGGACCGTCATAACCGGCAACGCCTTTGTCTTTTTTAATTTCTTCAGTGAGATGAAAAATCGAAATGAGGTTTTTAGAAACCTCGGAAGCAATGACTTTGCCCACCAACTCCGCTTCAATTGCCAAACCGGCTTTGAGATCGAGCGGGTAGCCGCGCTCCACTGCTTCGAGCGCAATTTCGGGAGCGGGATAGTGGCCGTGCGATTCCGCGCGCACTTTTTTTCGAGCTTGCTCGAACAGAACTCGTCTGCCGACAAAATTTTTCTCCAATAAAATCTGTTGCGCATTCGCGCGCTTGCGCCGGCCTGCGATTTTCCGCCGTAATTCCGTACTGCGAATTTCAATGGCAAAAGCATGCGCAATGCTGCGCAGCATGCCGTGCGAAAACTCCGAGGGAATCACGCGATCGACGAGACCGGAGCGGTACGCGCGCTTGGCATCTACGAGCTTGCCGGTGAGAATGTATTCCAACGAACGCTGAATGCCGATCAAGCGCGGCAAACGCTGCGTGCCGCCGAAACCGGGAATGATGCCGAGGCGAACTTCGGGCAGGCCGAGGCGCGTTTTGTCGATATCATGCGCGAGGCGATAATCGCAAGCGAGCACGAGCTCCAGCCCGCCGCCCACGCATGCGCCGGAAATCATCGCGATCGTAGTTTGCGGCAGCGCGGCGATTTTATCGAACACCGTCTGTCCCATTGCAGCTTTGCGCGAGCCTTCAAGCGCATCGCGAATGCCTGCGATTTCTTCGATCCTCGCGCCCGCAATGAAGTTGTCTTCTTTCGCGCTGATGATGACAAGGCTGTTTAAGTCACGGCGCTCGCGGATTTCATCCAGACGTTGCGCCAATTCCATCATCACCGGCGAAGCGAGAATATTCACTTTCTCGCCGGGCGTGTCCAAAATCAAAAAACCGGTGTCGCCTTCGATCTCGAAGCAAAAGGCCGAGGCGGTTTGTGTTTTCGCTTCAGATTCGAGCTGCAGCATGTTCATGTTTTCCTCTGGCACCCTTGTAGGCTGTGACCATGATTCGTATTTCAAACGACGGTCAAAGCCGTGCGATCAACTTTCGGTTCTTGCAAATTTTCCATACGACGAAACTAAAATTTCAACATTAAGCTGGCATAGCGCGCTGCTCCACTAACTCACCCGCGATATATTTATGCACGAGGTCAGCGAGCAACATTTGATAAGTAACGCCGTTTTCCTCCGCTTTCCTGCGAAGGCCATCAAAGTCTTCCGGCGGCAGCGCAATACCCACCAAATGATTTTTCTGAATCGTGGCTGCGGCATAGTGTTGATGCCTTTTGATCTCTTCAGCCAAATCGGGGACCGGATGCCAGTCTTCTTTTTCGTAGGAATCCAACAACTCCTGTTCTTCTGGGTCGAGATTATAGATCGACATGTTTGTCTCAGGCGTTGATTCTTCTCTTCGTTCCAAATATAGGCGTTTGCCTTCACTATCTTATCCTCGTCGCAAAGACCCGCAATTTCATACCACAATCAACAATCCACTATCTACCATCTTCGCTCTCCACTCACTTCCTCTCCACCACCATCGCCCCGCCTTGTCCGCCGCCAACGCACAACGTCGCCAAACCCAAATTCAACTCGCGGCGTTGCATCTCTTTCAATAAAGTTAAAATCAAACGCGTGCCCGAGCTGCCAACGGGATGGCCAAGAGCAATGGCGCCGCCGTTCACGTTTAAAATCTCACGATTGATCTCGCCGAGCGGCTCTTCGCGGCCGATCCATTTTTGCGAAAGCTTGGCTTCGCGGAATACCATTTCGTTGGCGATCACTTGCGCCGCAAAAGCTTCGTTGATTTCCATGAGCTGAATGTCTTTGAAAGAAACGCCCGCCAGTTTCAGCGCGCGCGGAGTTGCCACCGCAGGCCCGAGTCCCATGCGCGCGGGATCCAAGCCGGCAAACGCATAGCTGCGCACGTAACCGAGAATTTTCAGGCCCAGCGCTTTGGCTTTCTCCGCCGACATGACCAAAACGGCTGCAGCGCCGTCGGTAATCTGGCTGGAATTGCCGGCAGTGACCGAACCGTATTCGCGATCGAACACCGGCCGCAATTTCGCCAGCGCTTCCATGTTTTGATTTTTGCGAATACCGTTGTCTTCATCCACCACCGTGTTGTATTTCGGCGGCGGCATTACCGGCACGATTTCTTCGCGCATCTTACCGAGGTCGGTAGCCATGCTCGCGCGTTGGTGGCTCATCAACGCGAAAGCGTCTTGTTCGTTGCGTGTAATGCCAAATTCTTTCGCCAGCACTTCCGCGGTTTCGCCCATGTTGAGATCGCAAACCGGATCGGTCAACCCCACTTGCAAGCCGAAGATAGGCTTGAAATGTTTGGGGCGAAAATGCGAAAAGGCATTGATTCTTTCGCCGAGCGATTTGGCTTTGGCGGCTTCGGCTAAAACTTCGGCGTACTCCGGTGGGTAGAGAATGGGAATGTTGCTCATGGACTCGACGCCGCCGGCAACGACCACCTCCGCCATGCCCGCCGCGATTTTGAGATGCGCATTGGCGATGGCTTCCATGCCCGAGGCGCAATTGCGCGCCACCGTCATTGCGGGCACGCGGCGCGGAATGCCGCTTTTGAGCGCAATCACGCGCGCGATGTTCGTGGCTTCCGGCGGCTGCGCGATGTTGCCCATCACCACTTCGTCGATCGTTTCGGGATCGACGCCGGTGCGCTCGATCAATTCCTGCACCACGATGCGCCCCAACTCCTGCGCCGGCAATTCCTTGAACACCGTGCCGGCCTTGACGTATGGCGTGCGAATGCCGCCAACAATCACCACTTCGCGCATACAATCTCCTTTGCTGAAAAAACTTTCACGCAAAGACGCAAAGCCGCGAAGGATCGCAAAGAACCTTTGCGCATTCTTTGCGGCTCTGCCTCTTTGCGTGCGCTTTGCTCTTGGGCTGGAATCTTCATTTGTTCTTGCCGTTTGCCGTTTGCTTTTTGCTCTTTGCCTTTTGCTCTTTGCCAAGGCAAAGCCCTTCCAAAAACAAATTGCTGATTTGCTCAGCGGCGTCGTGCAAATCGTATCTTTTGTCTTTGCTCAAAACCCAGAGCGTGCTGAATTCATCCAACGCGCCAAAGAGCGCGCGTTTGATAATGCCCGGCAGCAGATCATTGCGAAACACTCCCGCATTCTGCCCTTCGTGCAGAATGCCGCTGATCAAATTGAGATAATCATTGAAGCGCGAGCCGCCGCGGTATTCTTTGATGAATTTATTGGATTGCCGCAGCTCTAATTGAATCACGGCGGCGAGATCGGGCATGGTGCGCACCAGCTCGAAATGCTGATGAATGAACAGCCGTAATTTGTCGGCGGGATCGGCGGTGGTGGCGAGCTTGGCTTGAAAGGCTTCGATGATCTTGCCCATGTTTTCTTCAAACAGGCAGATCAAAATGTCGTCTTTGTTTTTGAAATAGAGGTAGATCGTGCCGTCGGCCACGCCGGCCTGATGCGCGATCTCGGAAATTTTGGCGTTATAAAACCCTTTGCGCGCAAACACTTTCACGGCGGATTTCAAGATTTTGCCGCGTTTGTCTGCGCGCGTGCGCCCGTTTTCCCGTGTCCCGTTTTGTCGGTGTGCCATCAGCGCCATTTCGAAGAAACCGGCCCGTGTTAAAAATGAATGATGATTCATTCAGAAAATAACAATCCGGCCGCGAAAGGCAAGTACTTTTTCTAAAATTTTTCGCCCTTGCGATCCTTGCGGCTTGACGGCCCGCGTGAAGGTCTTGCTTTTGGGGCAACGCTGCAACTTTTACTCCGACTTGCGGCTTGACATTCTGTCGATTTTGTGCTACCATTTTGCGCTTGAAATTATAACCACATGAGCTCATACGAGGATTTTTATTATGCAGAAAAGATTTTTCCTGGGCTTCAGCGTCTCGATCATTTCAATATTTGCCGTTGCATGCAATGACCATGGTTTGGAACCGCCCGCGCAAGGCATCACCGGCCGCATTACGTATTCCGGCGCCTGGCCCGACACTACAGAATGGGTACGGATTGCGGTGTTCAAAAAGCTTCCCGCCACGGTTTTGGATATTCCGCTCAATCCCCCTATCTTTAGCGACACGCTACCGCGTTTTGTGAGCGCTTATAATTACGAGCTCGACGTGCCGCCCGGCACTTACGAGTGGGTCGTGCTCGCGTGGAAGCCGGTCAAACAATTTGCTTCGAATCAATTCAGCGGCCTCGATACTTTGGGCATGTATGTCATGCCGGGAACTCAAAATCAACCGCGCGCGATCACGGTTCCGGATAAAGGCCAGATTACCGGCGTGGACCTCGAAGGAAATTTCGACCGGCTCGTGCCGGTGTCACCGATTTTGCCGTAGATTCATTGGTTTTTGGGGGCGTGGCGAATTGAGATTTGAAATTTATTTGTGCTTTGGATTTTGGCATTTGATTATCCTGCTTCTTTTACTTTTTTATGCTCGGAGGCAAAAACTCATCATGAAACGTTCTGCAACCGGCATTCTGCCCGCGGCCTTGTTGTTGGCATTTGCTCTTTTTGAAAAGCCCACGTTTGGTCAAACTGCTCCGGTCATGCGCGGAACGATTTCCGGGATCGTGCGCGATCAAGAATCAAACGAAGCTTTGCCGGGCGTGAATATCATTATCGACGGCACGACGCTGGGTGCGGCTTCGAATTTGGAGGGCAAATTCACGATCATGGCCGTGCCTGCCGGCATCTATCGCGTGCGCGTTTCCATCATCGGTTATTTGCCGAAGGTTGAAACCGGCGTGCCGGTCAATGCCGGCCAGAATGCCGAATTAAATTTTGTGTTAGGCCAAACCAGCGTGGAAGTGCCGGAGGTGATTGTGACTGCGAGCAAAAGGCCGCAGTCGTTCATGGAAACCCCGGCGAGCGTGAGCGTGGTGAGCGCGCGGCAAATCGAGCAACAAAACTTTGTGACGCTGGACAACATGCTGGAATTTACGCCGGGCGTGAATATCATGAGCGGGCAAATCAACATTCGCGGCTCTTCGGGTTACAGCCGCGGCGCGGGCTCGCGCGTGCTTTTTTTAATCGATGGCGTGCCCATGTTGCCGGGCGATAGCGGCGACATCAAATGGGACGCGCTGCCGCCCAATGAAGTCGAACGCGTGGAAGTGGTCAAAGGCGCTTCTTCTTCGCTGTACGGCAGCAATGCGCTCGGCGGCGTGGTCAACGTCATCACCAAAGACCCCACGGAGAAACCTTTCACCGGTTTTCGCACCACCTTCGGCCTGTACGACGATTCTTATTTTTCAGAATACGATTGGACCAAGCGCCGGCTGAGTTTCAATAATCAGGATTTGACGCACTCGCGTGCGCTCGGCAAACTGAAAGTGCGCGCCTCGTTGGGCCGGCGCGAATCCACGGGCTACGGCGAGAACCGGCATTATCATCGCGTCAGCGCTTTTAGCAAGGCGAAATACAATTTCACCCCGGCGACTTTCGCCACGTTGTACGCGAATTATGCGCGCGACCGCCACGGCGACGTGATTCAATGGAAAAGCGCAAAAGATCCGTTCGAAGTTACGGACGACGACGCCGGCGACGTCACCATTTCCCACAAGCTGCAGCTCGGCGGCACGTTGCGCGCGGTGTTAGGCCGGCGCGCCACGCTGAAGCTGCGCAATTCTTTTTATCAAAACGGCTTCGACAACGAGCTCGCCGATCCCGAAGAGAATCCCTTTTGCGGCACCAACAGCGATACCATCAGCGTGCGCGCAAATAAAAATGATTTCGAGGGCCAATTCGACTTTGAATGGAATGCGGCGCATGCCTCCACCTTCGGCGCGGCCGGGGTGTTGAATTTCATCGACGCGACGCTATACGGCAATCACGAAGGCCGCGAATTTGCCGGCTATATGCAGCATGAATGGAAGCCGATTCCGGTGTTCACCGCCATCGGCAGCTTGCGCTTCGATTATCGCTGGGTCGATACCGGCCTGGAAGAATATCACGTGAACCCGCGTTTGGGCCTGGTTTACGTGCTCACGCCGCAGGCTTCACTGCGCGCTTCATCGGGGCGCGGTTTTCGCGCGCCCTCGATGGCGGAAATGTTCACGTGCACGCGCGCCGGTGGCTTCACGGTGATTCCCAACCAGGATTTGAGCTCGGAAATTGCCTGGTCGCATGAAATCGGCGGGCAAATCTTGGTGAATCCATTTTTGTTGAACACAGCTTTGTTTTGGAGCGATTACGAGGATTTCATCGAGGGCACGTTCGTGATCAAACAAAGCAAATCGGTGATTCAATTTCAAAATCTCAATCGCGCGCGCATTCGCGGCGCGGAAATCGAGCTCAACGCCGGGCTCTGGAAAAAGCGCTTGAATTTCGGCATGAGCTACACCTATCTCGATCCGCGCGAACTGGAGCAGCGCAACCGTGACGGCAGCGTGACGGCGGTGGACCTGCCGCTGGCCTATCGCGCCAAGCATTTGCTCACCGGCAACGTTTCGTTGGCTTATGGCCGTTATGCCCTCGGATTGGATTCGCGCTACGTCAGCCGCATCGAGCGCGTGCAAGTTTATCCCGACGACCCGCGCGTCTCGCAAAGAATCACCAATCTGCGGCTCAACGCAACTTTCAATCCCGTGGAATTGACTTTGAATGTGTATAATTTTTTCCGCTACAGCTACACGCAAGTCGAGCGCAACATGGAGCCGGTGCGCAGCATCGCGCTGACCGCGGCAATCGGGGTGCAGTGATTTTTGCATTCTTTTGCGATCATAGCTGGATGCGCGTTCGTGATTTTTGCCTGCGCGCCAATCGTGAAATCTATGGTTTTAATCTTTGCTCTTGGTTATATTTCCCGGCGATAAATTTTACTCAAAAATTTGCATCGCCGTTTTCAAGTGTGTTTATGTCCTCCCGGCATTTGTCCTAGCGTGCCGCGGATTCTTCATTCACGCGAAAAATTTTGTATGGCTCTGAAGTTCAGCCCCCGGAGCGATGCCTATGAGCGCCAGCCTCTCCACCGTGCCGCGCCGCCGTGTTTATACTTACCAGGATTACCTCGCCCTGCCGGACGACGGCAGGCGTTATGAAATTATCAAAGGGGAGATTTACATGTCGCCCGCGCCGAACCTCGAGCATCAGCGTGTTTCTGGGAATCTTTTTGGCACCATTTGGACCTATTTGCAAACTCATCCTGTTGGTGAAGTTTATTCCGCGCCCGCGGATGTGATTCTTTCGGACATTGACGTTCTCCAGCCGGATTTGATTTTTATTTCCAAGGAAAATTTCGACTGTCTCACTCGCGCTCATGTACAAGGCGCGCCCGATTTGGTTGTTGAAGTGCTGTCGCCGGGCACGGAAAAACGCGACCGCACGCTCAAGTTGCAGAAATATTCAGAATTCGGAGCGCAGGAATATTGGATGGCAAATGAAGAAAAGGCAACGGTGGAAATCTGGCGCCGGCAAGGGGGCAAGCTGGCATTCCATGCGCTTTTGGATCGAACGCAAATCTTAACAACACCGTTGCTGCCGGGGCTGGAAATTTCATTGGAAAAGATTTTCAAGTGATTTAGTTGGATAGCATGCCAACGAATACTATTTCACCAACAAAACCTGCTGCCTCCCCTCCTCGCGCAAGCCATTCACGCCTTCGAAGCTGACTTTCACAATATAAGTTCCGCTGCCCACCGCTGTGCCTGCCGTACTGCGGCCGTCCCAATCCAAAACATGATAGCCTGAATTCATTTCGCCTTCGCGCAAACGAAAAACTTCTTTGCCTTGCAGATCGTAAACGATCGCCCGCACGTGACCGCTTTCCGGCAACTCGAGATTGATGCGTGTGCTGGGATTGAACGGGTTGGGATAGTTGGGATGAAGCGCAAAGCGCGAGGGCACAGCAACACTTTTACCGAAGGCGTTTTCATCGTCGGGTGAAGCTTCAGCCATCGCGCTGCCAATGACAAAACTGCGTTCATCAGAAAATAGCGACCCTTTGAACGTTTGATCGACCGCCTGCACTTTCCAATAATAAGTGCCATTGGGCAAATTGTTCATGGTCCAACTGGTGTTGCTGCCCACGTTGCCAAGCGCCGGCAGCATGCGCTGGCCATCTGCGGTGAAAGACATGGGCGAAACGATGCCATAAGAATTGGGCAGTCTACCGATGAGGATATTGTAAGTCAACCCGCTTGCTGCAGTTTCGTTGTCACTTGACGGATTCCACGGCAGCGTAACCTAGCTGCCTTCGAAAAATTCTGAAGGCATCGGTAACGTTGTAGGTTTTGAGGGCTTGGCGTTGGTAACGCTGGTGTTGTTCTTGTAAAGCTTGGTCACGCGCATGACCGGCCCGCTCAAATTCAACTTGCCGGCCAGCAACAAATCCAGGTCACCGTCATTGTCATAGTCGCCCCATGCGCCATAACCGTCATAAACTCCGGTAAGAGATATGCCGCTATCTACGAATGTTCTGCCATTGGCGGTGAGATCGTTGCGATAAAGCTTGGTTAAAACTTGGCTGGATTGGACGCCGGTCGCCAAAAGATCCAGATCGCCATCGTTGTCATAATCTCCCCACGTGACCCGGCCATAAGCGAGATTGGCAAAAGAAAAAGATTTCTCGACGTAGCCGGAACTGGTCTTCTCATAAATTTTCGTGAGCGCCTCTCCCGTCAAAGCGATATCGAGGTCGCCGTCTTGATCATAATCGCCCCAGATGCAAGACATGGTAGCGATTTCCAAATCGAGCACTTCTTGATAAGAAGCAATATTGGGTCCCGTGCCGTTGTTGTAGAATTTGTTTTTGTAAACCTTGAGAACGTATGAAGAAGTACCGGTTTCAATTCCGGCCAGCAAAATATCCAAATCCCGATCATTGTCATAGTCGCCAAATGCCACTGAACTCGCCTGCAAAAGCGGCCAGGAAGGTTGAGACTCGGCCCATTGTCCTTGGGCCGTGCCTTTGTACAACTTGGCGAAACCGCCTGGGGAGGTTCCGCCTTGACCACTCAAAAAGATATCAATCTGTCTATCATTGTTGAAATCACCCCAGGCCACGGCGCCAAAATTATAAACCGGGGTAAACGGCGTTGCAATTTCAGTATCAATATCAGTAAACGTACCGTTGCCGTTATTGTTTTTGTAAACCTTTGCGATCGGGCCGGAGGCATACCCTGTGAGTGCAAAATCCAAATAATTGTTATCGTCAACATCGTTCCACACGGCATGACCATCGTATGCTGCCGGTAACTGGGCCGCGAGGGCAACGAAGCTGTCATTGCCATCATTCCTGTAAATTTTGGCGCTCGCGCCACTGGCGGCATAACCGCCCAAGATGAGATCAAGATCATGATCCTTGTCATAGTCGCCCCAGGCAATCATGGGATCAGATACCTGCAGGAAAGTATTGGGCACTTCGGTAAATGCCGGCTGTGTGGTTTCAATGATCAACTCGGGCTGGTAGTTGGTGGATTCGCGGGAGTCGAATGCCAGCACAGCCGTGTCCGTGGTTCTGCCTTCCAGCGCAAAAAGGTATTGCCCGTTTTGATTCACGACCGAAGTCGCCGTGATCGTGTGCCACTGTCCAGCGGTCACGGTGTTGATTGAGCCGAGAGACACGGGGTTGGCGAAATTGATATAAGTGCTCTTGTTGTTCCACGTGATCTCCGATTCCCAATTGCTCGCGCCTGATTGCAGCGCCAACTTTTTTACTTCTCCGCCGCCCGAACCGCCTTGCCTGCCGCGTAAACGCAAATTGGCGCGCATGATGGTTCCGACCACGCCGCTGACATTGAATTCCAAGTAAGCATTGCGGCCATAAGCGGACATGAGATTCATCCATCCCATATTGGCGGTGCTGCGTTGGGGCGCGTATAGGTGTGAATACCCGGTGCTCGTCTTGTTGTTTTCAACAAACGCATCCGCCACCGGCGTGAAAATGTAGCGCGTGCCGTGCGCTAAAGTTGTAAACGTGCCTTCCGAGGAAATAGTCGTATTCCCAGACGCGTCGCGTGCGTACACTTTAAAATAATATCTCGTATTGGAGGCAAGACTATCGAGCAACGCAGAAAATTCTCCCGTTGAATTGGTGGGCGTTTCCAGCACGCGCATGCTTTGATTCAAATTGCTGCTCGAAGTGCCGTACTTGACGTAGCACACGACGTTGGTCTCGCTGTTGTTCCAAAAGACCCTCGCGCCGTTGGCATATTCTTCGTAATCTCCTTTCAATGAAACGACGGGCGGGGTCACATCCGCCGAAGGCACGAATTCCTTAACCATAAGATTTGAATAAATCGGGCCGACGGCGTCGCTCATGGTGACATACTGGTTGTGCAGGAATTGCGTATCGTACTCTCCGCTCACGGTGCGATCACGGCCAATGTAGAGATAGCGCAGGCCCATGGGGTTTTGAGTGAGATTCGAAGCTACGAATACGCCGTTGCGATAAAAGTCCACGGAGTTATCATCCCACACGATCTTGAGATGATAGAGCGTGTTTTTGTCCCATGACATAGCAGCCCCGGTCACGACTGCGGCGACTTCATCACAGGAATTATAAGTGTTTGACAAGAATTTGATGCCTTCCGAATAATTAGTTCCGGTATGCAGATCCCAAAAGGTATCTGAGTTTTCCACCACATGA